>Ga0310786_10006505_pt1 | contig 15512 bp, 13 predicted proteins | sample AusTroGonzalo_MG_FD_203881 | JGI IMG/M metagenome (GOLD analysis project Ga0310786, IMG submission 203881) | Bovine rumen microbial communities from tropical cattle in Woodstock, Queensland, Australia - Gonzalo_03 (v2) (version 2) | ecosystem: Host-associated > Mammals > Digestive system >... | reverse complement strand
CCGACTCCCACAACGCCTCTTCTATTGCTTTCTCTTTTATCTGTTTCTTTGCCATATTTCAAGAAGTATTTTCAGACGATTAATATCTTCCAGGTGGTTAGTTCGTCACATAATTTCTGCAAAGTTAGTGAATTATTCTCTATTTATCGCCACTTTGTAGAAAAATGAATGCTCCTTTGCTGATTATTTATAGATATTTTACAGTTAGCGGGTCTGTTTCCGAAAACAGGCCCGCTAATACCTAAAAGAGGATAAGCTTATATGCCCAAACCACGTTTGTCGTAAGCTGTCATTGTCAACTGTTTTCCGTCTTTACCATGGATGCATTTTTGAAAAATGCTCCGCTGTATATGCTAAACATCTGATTGACAGCAGGTTTATAGCGGAGCATTTTCTTATAAGGGGTAAGAAGCCAGAGAATCGACTGACTGACAGAGAGGGGGAGCGCACAGCGTGTAAAATACGGGCGGTTTGTATGTGCAAGAAGGCTGTTTTCCACCTTGCGACTTAAGTCGCGAGATCTTCCGACTTAAGTCGCAAATATCTGCGACTGGAGTCGCGAGGTCTTCCGACTTAAGTCGCAAATCACTGAAGAGCCTGTATAGAGGCATTGGAGCCTCATTTTATGAATCTGTTCTGCATTATCCGGATTTTCTGGCAGATGGTATCCACTGGAGAACCAGTTATGCAGATTATTGCCGGATAAGGGTCCAATAGAAAAATGCTCCGCTACGATTTGCCCTGCCACAGGGCGTTTCCAGCAATTAGCGGAGCATTTTTGAAAAAACATTTCAACCGACCGATGACACCAGACGATGCCGTTAAGGCGTTCAGACAACACATTATTAATATAACAGGAGATGCCAACATCCGAATCATCCTGAAATGATTCAGCGAGCAGGCTTCAAGTTGAACAGCGCATAGAGTGGAACCACTTTGACAAGACAGTCATTATGAATATAGGACGAGACATTTTCGAGCGAGGTGCGGATGCCAAAAGCAGACGTGTGCTTGGGCATGAAATTGTAGAGACTCTGCATCTTGCCCTATGTACCAGCCTTTACTTCTACGGGAATGATTTGACCGTCAATGACCGTCAGGTAGTCAATCTCTCCTATCGTGCTCTTGTCTGTGTTCTGCCAATAGAACATTTCTGGCTTGACAAAGCAGTCGAGAGCCTTGAGCAGTTCCAATCCTGTAAACATTTCAGAAGCAGCACCTTTGTTCACAAAGTCAACGTCGGAAGCCAAGAGAATGTCATTGGCCGGCAGCGAGAGCATAGTCTGCATCAGCCCCAGGTCGAGAAAGAAAAGGTACAAAATAATAAAATACAGACCAAAAATCGAGCCGTTTTTAACAAAATACAGACCAACAACAAGGTGTTTTCTGATAAAATACAGAGCAAATACCATCAGAGTAAAAAGATGATAAGATGGCCATCACTATGGATGGTCAGGAAGAACTCACGGTTAGCGTTTATCCGCTATGAGGCAGAAGCTGTGCCAACTGAGCCGGAAACGGTTTTGTAACGGAATGACATGATTTTAACACAAAACGGTTACAAAACGGCACGACAATGGGCTAACCACTTTAAAAACTGAAACCGAAGCCATGTATTAACAAACAAAACGAAAGGACAATGCAGGATTTTCCATTAAAAACGTTGTAATTTTGCGCCCGGAAATCAACATGTTAGTTTTTATGAAGGTAAAAAGACGTTGGAAAATCCTGATGGCGGCGATGACACTGATAGCCGTGGCAGGGTTGGCGGTGGGAGAGCCGTCATTCGAGTGTGACTGGTCAGTAATTTCAGCCGCTGATGTGGCTTGGCTGATTACGGCCACAATATTTGTGTTGATGATGACGCCCGGCCTTTCATTTTTCTACGGCGGCATGGTCGGAGCAAAGAACGTGATTTCGACGATGCTCCAATCGTTCATCGCCATGGGACTGATCTCGGTACTGTGGGTGGTCATCGGCTTCTCGCTATGTTTTGGCGACGACATCGGCGGCGTGATTGGCAATCCATTGACATTCCTGATGTTCCATGGCGTAGGCGGCGAGGTTTATACCACACCTGAGGGCAACGTGCTTGGCGGAGCGACGATTCCGCTGGCTCTGTTTGCTCTGTTCCAGATGAAGTTCGCCATCATCACGCCGTCGCTCATCACGGGGTCGTTTGCTGAGCGCGTGCGTTTCTCTGCGTATATGTTTTTCATGATGTTCTTCTTCTTCGTCATTTACTGTCCGCTGGCACACATGACATGGCATCCCGAGGGGCTCTTTATGAAATGGGGCGTAGTCGACTTTGCGGGTGGTATCGTGGTGCACGCCTCCAGTGGTGTGGCCGCCCTCGCCGGAGCCATTTTCCTGGGACGGCGCAAGGCAGAGACCCGCAAGAGTGAACCGGCCAACATCCCCTTTGTGCTTCTGGGTGCCGCCATGTTATGGTTAGGTTGGTTCGGCTTCAACGCGGGTTCTTCGCTCCATGCCGACGGGGTGGCTGTCAAGGCTTTCCTTAACACCAACACCGCCTCGGCCACGGCCATGATGACGTGGATATTCTTCGACTGCCTGCGCGGTCGAAAGCCCTCGGCTATGGGTGCCGCCGTGGGTTGCGTTGTCGGCCTGGTGGCCATCACTCCTTCTGCTGGCTATGTTACTGTAGGTCAGAGCATCTTTATCGCGTTCGTCATCACACTCATCTGTAACGTCGCTGTCTATTGGCGCTCACACTCGCGAATCGACGATGCGCTTGATGTCTTCCCAACTCATGGCACAGGCGGTATTTTCGGTACCGTTCTGACGGGCATCTTCATCCAAGAGGGACTCATCGCCGGCACATGGGACGGCTTTGTGATATTCCTCTACCACCTATTAGCCATCGTCATTGTGTTCGTCTATACCTTCGCCATGAGCTGGGCAGGCTACAAGCTCATCGACATGCTCATCCCCATGCGCGTCTCAGCTTTCAGCGAAAAAGTGGGCCTCGACTTCTCGCAACACGATGAGCACTACGGCCTCGCCCACATCGGCGAACGCGAGCTGGCAGAGTACGAGGAGCATATCAGGGAGAAGCAGAACAAATAGTTCCACCACCCACAACAACGATCATGGAACAACTGAAACATGAATGTGGCGTGGCGATGATCCGCCTATTGAAGCCGCTGGACTATTACGAGAAGAAATACGGTACGCGATACTGGGCGCTGAACAAGCTCTACCTGATGATGGAGAAGCAACATAACCGGGGACAGGAGGGCGCCGGCATTGCCTGTGTCGACCTCAACGCACCAGTCGGTACCGAGTATATGTTCCGCGAAAGAGCGGAAGGCAAAGATGCAATAGCAGAGATTTTCAAAAGAGTACAGACCCTCCCCAGCTCCGGGGAGGGTTTTGAGGGCTGGTTGAATGCCCAGCTTCTCATGGGTCATCTGCGCTATTCCACGACGGGCAAGAGCGGGCTGACATACGTTCATCCTTTCCTGCGACGTAACAACTGGCGCGCCAAGAATCTCTGTCTGTGCGGAAACTTCAACATGACCAACATCGACGAGGTCTTTTCTTTCCTCACCGCCCAAGGGCAGTCGCCACGTATCTATGGCGACTCGTACATTACACTCGAACTGATGGGGCACCGCTTAGACCGCGAGGTGGAGCGGCTTTATCAGGAGGCTCATGAGAAGGGGCTGGAGGGCACGGAAATCACTTCCTATATTGACAACCATGTGGAAATGGCAAACGTCCTCAAGACCACCATGGAGCATTATGATGGCGGCTATGTCATGTGCGGACTGACAGGCAGCGGCGAGATGTTTGCCGTGCGCGATCCATGGGGCATCCGTCCAGCGTTCTACTATCGTGACGATGAGATTATTGCGCTGGCCAGCGAACGGCCAGTACTTCAGACAACGTTCGACCTGAACAGCAATAATATTAAGGAACTTGAACCTGGCAGGGCCTTGATTGTCCGCAAGGGCGGCGAAACCCACGTGGAGCCCATCATGCCCCCCCAGAAACTCAGCGCCTGTTCCTTCGAGCGCATCTACTTCAGCCGTGGCTCCGATCATGAAATCTATCAGGAGCGTAAATGTCTGGGGGAACAGCTGATGCCCTCCATCCTCAAAGCTATTGACGGCGATGTCGAGAACACCGTATTCTCATATATCCCCAACACCGCCGAGGTGGCCTTCTACGGCATGACCGATGGTTTCCGCCGTCAAGGTTACAACGTCCGTACAGAAAAGGTGGTATGGAAAGACATCAAAATGCGCACATTCATCGCCGACAACAGCGAGCGCAACGACCTCGCCGCCCACGTCTACGACATCAGTTACGGCTCACTCACCCCCTACAAGGACAATCTCGTCATCATTGATGATAGTGTTGTGCGAGGCACTACCCTCCGCGAGAGCATTTTCAAGATTCTCGACCGTCTGCACCCCCAAAAGATTGTGATGGTATCAAGTTCACCCCAAATCCGCTATCCTGACTACTACGGCATAGATATGTCGCGTTTGGAAGAACTTTGTGCTTTCCGTGCCGCCATCGCACTAATAAAAGAGCGAGGCCTGGAGCATATTATCACAGAGACATACAGGAAATGCAAAGAGCAGGCGCAGTCTCTTGCCGGAGAGTCTCCTGTCCGCTCCATCTACGCTCCCTTTACTGTCGTGGAAATCAACAACAAGATTGTCGAGATGCTTCGCCCGGAGGACATGCAAGCCCCCATCGAACTGGTTTTCCAGAGTATCGAGGGCCTTCACCACGCTTGCCCCCACCATCCTGGCGACTGGTACTTTACTGGCCATTACCCCACCCCAGGCGGCATCCGGCTCTGCAACGCCGCCTTTGTGAACTATGTTGAAAAGAGCGGGATCCTGGAATAGTTAGTACCCATAGAAAGAAAAACAGCAAATTACTTTTCCTCGTAATTTGCTGTTCTTCATGTAGCGGGAGCCGGGATTGAACCGGCGACCTCATGATTATGAATCATGCGCTCTAACCAGCTGAGCTATCCCGCCATCATCGTTTTTGCGGGTGCAAAGGTACGAAGAAGTTTCATATAAACAAAATTTTTTCCTGTTTTTTCTTGCTAATTCGAGAAAAAAGTGTAATTTTGTGGCGTGAAAGACCTTACTAACCTATCATTTCTCCACAAGGAGATGTAAAAACAGAGCCTTATGAGCAAGGAAAGATTAGAATTGGAATACCCTCTGAAAGCACGTAGACCGCAGATTCTCTGGCAGCTGATGAGTACGGCACACGGCTTAGAAAGATGGTTAGCCGACCGCGTTGTTGAAGAAGAGGGCGTGCTACATCTGACCTGGGGTGACCCTTACGGAGAGCATCACACTTTGCATGCCCGTATTGAGGAGCGTGAGACCAACAGCCACATCAAGTTGCGCTGGGTGGATGAGACGGACGAGAATGCTTATTGGGAAATGCGCATTGAGCATAGTGAACTAACAGAAGAGCTATGTCTGTGTGTGGTGGACTATGCCCCAGCTGACGACATTGACTATCTTCAATACCTGTGGGACGGCAACTTGGAGCGTCTGCACCAAACGAGCGGTCTGTAAGATGAGTAATCATTATTGCGACAAATGAAAATATGCGTATTTTGCTCTGCCAATGACGGAATAGACCCCGACTTCTTTGAGCAGACGCGTCGATTAGGGCAATGGGCTGCCGCCCACGGCCACGACATTGTCTTCGGGGGTGTCAATCAAGGGCTGATGGAGTGTCTGGCGCAGGCCACTAAGGACAACGGCGGGCGCACCATCGGCGTGGTGCCGCGCATCATTGAAAAGACAGGGCGCATCTCAGACTATGTAGATGTGGAAATAGCCTGCGATGACCTGACCGACCGCAAGCAACTGATGATTGACCAGAGCGACCTGTTCATAGCGCTTCCCGGCGGCATCGGCACACTCGACGAAATCTTTACCGTAGCAGCCTCGGCTACCATCGGCTACCACCAGAAGCCCGTCGTACTATACAACATCAAACATTACTGGCAGCCCCTCATAGCCTTACTCGACCAGATGGCGGCCCAGGGGATGGTGAGGGGCGACTGGCACCACTATATTCACATAGCCGACAACCTGGACGATATAAGCAAACTGACAGAAACCCTATAGACATATTATGAAAACCTTCCAAGAATTAGGCGTTGTTACGCCCATCCTCCGCGCCATCGAAGAGATGGGGTTTGTTGCTCCCATGCCCGTGCAAGAGGCCGTTATCCCCTTCCTCGTAGAAGGCAGCCGCGACGTCATTGCGCTGGCTCAGACGGGAACTGGCAAGACTGCCGCCTTCGGCATTCCTCTTCTGCAGAAGATCGACACCTCACGCCGCGACACGCAGGCCCTTATCCTGAGTCCCACCCGCGAGCTCTGCCTCCAGATAACCGATGACCTGCGAGACTTCTCCAAATACATGGAGGGCATTCACGTGGAAGCTGTCTATGGCGGTGCTGCTATTGAGCAGCAAATGAGGTCGTTGCGCAAGGGTGTGCAGATTATCGTGGCCACCCCCGGACGCCTCATCGACCTGAAGAACCGTGGTTATGCCCATCTGGAACAAGTAGCAAACGTGGTGCTCGACGAGGCTGACGAGATGCTTAACATGGGTTTCTCTGACAGCATTAACGAGATTTTCGAATCGCTGCCACAGGAACGCACCACGCTGATGTTCTCGGCTACCATGAGCCGCGAGATAGAAAAGATAGCCAAGCAATACCTGCACAACCATGAAGAGATAGTGGTGGGCAGCCGCAACGAGGGAGCCGAGAACGTTAACCATATTTATTATATGGTGCAGGCGAAGGACAAATACCTGGCCCTGAAGCGCATTGTGGACTTCAACCCCAAAATCTTCGCCATCATCTTCTGCCGGACAAAGATTGAGACCCAGGAAATAGCCGACAAGCTGATCAAGGACGGCTACAACGCTGAGGCCCTGCACGGCGACTTGTCGCAACAGCAACGTGACCTGACGATGCAGAAGTTCCGCCAGCACCTGACACAGCTGTTGGTGGCTACCGACGTAGCGGCACGCGGACTGGATGTTGAAGACCTGACACACGTCATCAACTTCGGCCTGCCCGACGACATCGAGAACTATACCCACCGCTCCGGACGTACCGGCCGCGCCGGCAAGAAAGGCACCAGCATCAGCATCGTCCACTCCAAGGAGAAGCATAAGATTCGCGCCATAGAGAAGGAGATAGGCAAGCAGTTTGTGGAGCAGGCAATACCAAACAGCGATGAAATCTGCAAAAAACAGCTCTACAAGGTGATGGACCAGATAGTGAAGACCGACGTCAACGACGACGAGATTGCGCCTTTCATGCAAGACATCAACCGCTTCTTCGAGTACATGGACAAGGAGGATATCATCAAGAAGATTGTCAGTCGTGAGTTCGGGCGTTTCCTGGCCTACTATGCCGATGCACCGGAGATAAGCCTTCCGCCGGCACCCTCGAAAGAGAAGGGAAACAAGCCCCAGACCGACAAACAGAAGCGCATGAACAAAGCGCAGAAAGGCTACAAACGGCTCTTCATCAACTTAGGCAAACGCGACGGCTTCTACCCGGGCGAGCTGATGCAGACGTTGAACCGCTATGTCGGCGGACGTCAGGAAGTGGGCCACATTGACCTGTTAGACACCATTTCCTACTTTGAGGTACCCGAGAAAGATGCCCTCAAGGTGATGACCCAGCTCACCGGCATCCGCTATCACGGTCGTCAGGTGCGCTGCAATGCCGAGGACGACAAAGCGGCCAAGAGCGACATGCCGAGACAGCGGCCAGCCGAAACGCCACAACGGAAACGCGGCAAACGCGACGACTGGCGTGAGCTGATGCGCCCCAAGCCTCGCGAGCTGAGAGGCGAGCTGCCCGACTTCGCCGAAGAAGGGTGGGCACGCCGCAAGAAAAAGAAGAAATAAGCAGGGCTACAATCTCACTACTGTGCCATGAAGGCCGTCGATGGCGGTGGCCTGCGTAATGACAACCCTGGCAACGCCGGCATTGACGGCAGCCAGGGCATTTTCTATCTTTGGCAACATACCGCCGCTAATGATGCCGTCGGCCTTCAGACGCAGGAAATCGGCAGGAGTGATGACAGGAATGACCGAAGTGTCATCGTCGGGATTCTGCAGGACACCTGGTTTCTCGAAAGCAAAGATAAGCGTTACGTCGTAAACCGCCGCCATCGCCTTGGCCACCTCCGACGCAATGGTGTCGGCATTGGTATTCAGCATGGAGCCCTGGCCGTCATGTGAAAGCGGAGCAATGACGGGTGTCATTTTTCCTTCGATGAAATGGGCGATTTTCTCACTGTTCACCACATCCACGTCACCCACGAAACCATAGTCGATGCCGTTCTTTAAAGGGCGCCGGTGGGAGCGGATGATGTCGCCGTCAGTACCCGTCAATCCCACGGCGTCAGTTCCCAATGCCTGTAAACCAGCCACGATATGCTTGTTCACCAGACCTCCATAGACCATGGTGACCACCTGCAGCATCTGCTCGTCGGTGATACGGCGCCCGTCCACCATTTTTGTCTCTACACCCAACTGCGTGGCCACCTGCGTAGCCCTGCGTCCACCTCCGTGCACTAACAGTTTGCGTCCCCTGATGACCGTGAAGTCGTTGAGCAGGCGGGCCAGCTGAGCCTCGTCTTCGACCACCGCGCCACCCACTTTGACGATGGTAAGTGTCTCTTTCTTCATCTCTATTTGAATATTAATGTCGTCATACGTTCGTCGGCCAAAAGCTGGCGAGCTGTGGTTAACAGCTCTTCAGCCGTCAGGCAGTCGATGTGCTCCATCACCTGCTGCACACCTCGTACCGTCTCATGGTGAAGGAAATTACGCACAAAGTCGAGCACATACTGCTCACGCTGGTCACTGGCAATGGCCAACTGCCCTTTCAACTGTCGTTTGGCGGCTGACAGCTGCCGCTCTGACAGTGGTGCCTGAAGCAGACGGTCCATCTCACGACGCACCAACCGCCGGCAACGGTTAATGTCAGCCGGGTCACAGCCGAAATAAACACTCCAAAGACCCGTATCGCTATAGGTCACCAGAGTGCTGTCGACCGAATAAACCAATCCATAACGTTCGCGCAGAGAGAGGTTCAGACGTGAGTTCATGCCCGGCCCTCCCAACAGATTGTTCAGCAGGAAGAGTGCCCAGCGACGCGGGTCACCGGCTCCGAAGGTCGTTGTGCCAATCATCACATGAGCCTGATGGGTGGCCCGATGACACACAATCTCACGCTCAGGAGGCAGCTGTGGCAAAGGAGCCGGCTTCAGTCGGCCTGTCTCAGCCGCACCGCTGACAGGAGCTGACAGGGAAACATGCCTGTCAACGAGACGGCAAAGGCGTGAAAAATCCACATCGCCACTCACAAAGAACACACACCGCTCCGGACGGTAATGACGACGGGTAAAGCGACTTGCATCGTCACTGGTATAGGTACGCAACTGCTGTTTCGAACCAAGGATGTTATGCCCAAGAGGATGGCCGGAGAAAAGAATATTCTCCATTTCATCGAATATCAGCTCCGACGGACTGTCTTCAAAACTTTCAATCTCGTCGCAAACCACCTCCACCTCTTTGTCTATCTCGACCTGCGGATACTGACTGCAGAACACCAAGTCGCAAAGCACGTCGATGGCTTTAGCCAGATGCTCTTTCTGAACGGCAGCATAGAAGACAGTATCCTCCTTATTGGTGAAAGCATTCAGTTCGCCTCCCACCCCTTCAATGGAATTGATGATCTGTACGGCACTACGCCGACGGGTGCCCTTGAACGACAAGTGCTCGCAGAAGTGAGCCAAGCCCTCTTCTCCCGGCTGCTCATCCCGTGTGCCTGCCTCCACGGCGATGCCACAATAGGCAACAGGCGACGGCGATGACACCTGGATGAGACGCAATCCTGAGCTGTGTGTTTCGATACGATAATTCATAAATGTCCCATTACTGTTATGGACGGTGCAAAGGTACAAAGAATAATCCGAACAAAACAATTTCCTTGGGTTTTTCTTTGTCACGATGGAAATAATATGAAGCTTTTGAGAACAGCCATGAGTGACGTCCGTCGTTGTTCCTGCGATGACACATGGAAATTTTACTTTTTCCGTTTCATTTGTCATTCCTTTGTAAGCTACTGTGCAACAGGAAGATATGCTGATGATAAATGCATGATAAATGATAAATGGAAAGGCATTCTCGTGAGTTTTCGTAAAATTTTCGCCCTTATTTTCACTAAATGGTTTAGTGCAGACGGTGCTGCACAAGTTGTGCGGATGGGGCTGCACAGTTTGTGCGGAGGCGTTGCACAAACTGTGCGGAGGCGTTGCACAAATAGTGCAGACGTACTACATGACTTGCCAAAAGCAGCCCAAAATTTTTCTATTTAACAATTTTTTGGCCCTTCATTTATCATTTATCATGCATTTATCATCAGTGTTTCTTTTTGAAAATCAGAATCTTACAGCGAAATGATAAATAAACGGCCAAAACAACAATTTCCGTGTAGAGCACCCAAAACCGTACTCTCAGGAATATCAAATCGTTTTATCTGTCCGAAATTACCAAGTCCAGATATTTGTGTTTGAGTCGTTACTGCGCTGCTGAGTACTACGATTGCCGAAGTAATCGGTAGATGATGTTGAGGAGCCTTGTGAAAAAATTATTTCTTAAGCATTTGTTTCAGAATAACAGAAAAATGTTGTACCTTTGCATTTCCTAATCGTAATGAATATGCCTACTAAGAATATCTTTGCCGGGTTTGGAGTAAGGTCAGAGTTCGTCAATCTGATTTATTCGGAACTGATGAAGCGTGTTTTCGTCAGCTATGCTGATATACTTGCGTTGTATTGTAAGAGACCTAAAGGCTATTACAATAAAATAGCATGTAACAGCGAACCTGGTTATGGAGAATTGAAGAAGGCGTTCCCTGAAGTGCTAAAAGCTTTGGAAAATGTTTTCGCAGGCTGTATTGAGGATAATGGTAAAACGGGTAAGGGTAAAGCATACCGTTATGTAGGCGAAAGTGACGACCCTTTATCTGAAGAGCGTAAGGCTGTTGTCCAGAAATCGGTGGAGGACTACGTTTCTTTTTGCAAGGCTTCTGCGGGCATCTTGCCTTCCTGTTGGTTCTCCTCGTACTTCGAGAACACACAGTTGCTGCTTGACACCAACAGGGAGGCAGAAAGCGGCACCAACCATATCCGTTCCAGTTTGGAGCAGAATCTCACAAATATTGATTTGTTGCCAGTGTTTAACAAAGCCATCACGGATAGACAAGTTCTGAGATTCTCCTATCAGCGATTTGGCCAGGAGCCGTTTGAACTGACATTTCATCCTCAGTTCCTGAAAGAGTATAATGGACGCTGGTTTGTCTTTGGCGAGGCCAATCGTGAGCCTTTTAAGGCTTACAATGTACCGTTGGACAGGATTATTGGTGAGGTCTCTGTCGTGGACGATGTGGAGTACATTCCTGCCGAAAAGGGCTTCTATCAAGACTTCTTCAATAATATAATAGGTGTAACCCGTGAGAAAGGGGCAAAGGTGGAACTAGTCGTTATCCGTACCAAGACGGAGTACCAACATGGCCTTCTGCTCACCAAGCCCTTGCATCATAGTCAGAAAGAGACGCTCCCCTTCGGAGAACATGAAGATGGTAATTATGGTGAAGTCACCCTAACTATTGAGCCTAATCGTGAGCTGCGAGGCAGGATTCTCATGTATGGTGAGAATCTTGAAGTCATGCAGCCCCAGTCGTTACGGGAGCAGATAAAAGACATTATCAAACAACAAATGGATATCTATTCCAACGAAACATAAGACGAATATGAATATAGACCAGGTAAAGGCAATTATTGCAAAAGACGAGAATCGGGTGCTGGAACTTAAAACCAGTACAGGGGAACTCATTAAAGGGATGCAGTCGCTATGCGCATTCCTGAACACGGATGGTGGCTGGCTGTTCTTTGGCATTACCCCCAAGTTGGAAATACAGGGTCAGAAAGTCGCTGATGCCACCCAACAGGAGATAGGCCGTGAAGTAAGGAAGTTCGAGCCTGCCATCAACCTACCGATGGAACTGATAGAAGTGCCTGACCGTAAGGACTGTTATGTGATAGGCTTCCATGCCGAGGCTGCCAGGTTTGGTGATGCCCCCTATACCTACGATGGCAGGGCATTCTATAAGGTAGAGAGTACAACAGCCCTGATGCCGCGCTCTATGTTCGAGGAGCGTCTGCGTCGTAGTGATCCCAAGCGCTTTGCATGGGAAAGCCAGACACCAGATACGCTTCACTTTGAGGATTTGGACGAAAAGAAGATCAGGGGCTGTGTGATGTATGGTATTAGTCAGGGGCGTATGCCAGAATCATCAAGCACCGAGGACACCATGACATTGCTGGAGAAATTCTCCATGGTGGAAAACGGTAAGATAAAGAATGCCGCAGCGGCACTGTTCACCAAGCGGCCACAGAGCTATCCGCAGTTTACGTTACGAATGGCTCGTTTCAGGGGCAAGGACAAGATGGCGTTCATTGACAACATGCGAGCCGAAGGCAACTATTTCAATTTGCTTGACGCGGGCATGGCCTTTCTCTTCAAGCATCTGAATCTGAGTGGCGTCGTCAAGGGTTTCCGCAGGGAAGAGCGATTGGAGATTCCTGCCGAGGCATTACGAGAAGCATTGACCAATGCACTTTGTCACCGGCTTCTCGACTCGCCCAGTGGCAGCGTGGGCATTGCCGTTTACGATGACCGTGTAGAGATTGAGAACACCGGCCATCTGCCCAATGAGTTGACCATTGAGACCATCAAGCAGTCACACCGCTCCTATCCTCAAAACCCCATTATTGCCACTACACTTTACAAAACAGGCTTCTTGGAAAGTTGGGGAACAGGAGTCAGCAGAATGGTTGAAGCCTGCAAAGCCGTAGGTCTGCCAGAACCACAGTATGGCACTGATGGCCTGTTTGTGTGGATTACGTTCAAGCGGCCAGAAAGTAGGGAGAAAAGTAGGGAGAAAACGGAAAACCATACAGAAACCATACAGAAAACGCTACAGGAAAGTGACCAGAAAATAGAAAAGTGGCCAGAAAAGTGGCCAGAAAAGTGGCCAGAAACAGCACGTCAGATAATTGATGCCATTGCGATTGACAAAACAATCACGATTGCCAAGTTAGAAGCACAAATAGGATTGGGGCATACAACTTTAAAGAAAATCTTACGAGAAATGCAGAATGAAAACATCATTCGTCGTGTCGGCCCAGACAAAGGTGGTCACTGGGAAATCGTTCAAGACAAGCAAGAATGAAAAGTAGGTACAAAAACGGTTCCAAGCAGAACGGAACCGTTCGTGAGGCAAAAATGCTTGCAGTAATGAAAAAACGGTAGTACCTTTGCACTCGCTAATACAAATGACAACCATTTATGATGAACAGAGATTATTTACAAGCCCAAGGCTTCGTGGGATTCAAGACCGTGGGCGAACTTATGGATGGGGCAAAGACCAGGATTCCTGTCCAGATGGGTGTTTATGTTGTACTCCGCGAAAGCGAGTCGGCTCCACAATTCTTGAAAGAGGGAACAGGGGGCTTCTTCAAAGGTAAAAACCCAAATGTTTCTCTTGCTGAGTTGGAAGACAACTGGGTGGAAAGTACGCCAGTTCTATACATAGGCAAGGCTGGTGGCGCAGGCAGTTCCGCCACGCTTCAGAAACGTTTAGACCAATACTTGCGTTTCGGTCAGGGTGCAAATGTAGGCCATTGGGGTGGCCGCTACATCTGGCAGTTAGCAGATTCAAGAGATCTGGTCGTATGCTGGAAGGTTTTGCCCAGTGATGAACCACGAGAGGTGGAGCGGCAGATTATAGAAGACTTCAAAGCGGCTCATGCAGGCAAAAGGCCATTTGCGAACCTCATGGACTAACTGGCATGTCCAGTGAAACCAGTAATAGTCAAACGCTTCAGAAAAGTATGCCATTTACGAAGCATAAGTATGATACTTAGAAGTCGTAAGTGGCATACTTACGTAGACTAAGTGGCACACTTATCTCTACGGACATTATCGGGAAGTCTGAACTGTGTTGAAGAACCGCTCCAAAGTGTCAGCCCCTTTCTTTGCTTCATCCAATCTCCTACACAGTTCATCTGCCACATCTGGTGTGTGTTGACTGCGAATCTGCCTTTTCAGATTCTCAACAATCATTTCTTTCTCTACATCAGTCAAAGACTATTCTCCTTTGTCTTACTTGGTTTATGTTGGAATGAGCTCCATCGCACACCCCATTCTATTGTTTATGGCTCTGTGACACGCTACAATAATCAATAAAACTGGCGCAAAGGTACAGAAAAACTTCTAAATGGAGCATAAAATTATTAAAAATAATTATTCTCCAGTCTTTTTATTTAAGATTTCAACTCGTTTCTAATAAATAATGTGTATCTTTGCGCATTAAATCAAATTAAAAAAATTGCATTATGAGTGAGATAAGCAATCATATAGCAGAATTATATAGTCGGTTTGCAGAAGAAGAAAGTATGCCTATAAGCGAAAATACTATTAATAGTGCGATTCGATATATTGATGATTTCCACCTAAATGATAGTGCATCTCTTTTTCTTATCGTGTCAGCACTAAACTTATTAAACGCTGCTATAAAAAAAGACAACCTAAAATCAACCTTATATTACAGCTATATAAAAAATAACGTTAACAAGGTTGCAGATTTTTATATTTCAAATCAAAAAACGTTTAATGATGCCTCTGTATATTATGACAAAAATTGCAAATGTCTTTATTTTGATATATATGGAGTTGTCTTTAGCTTCCACCAGGTTAAAGAAACAAAGCCAATTGTAATGGTGGCTGCAAATAACGATCCAATAGAATGGCCAGGTATTCGTTTACAGCGTATTGCTCAGCCAGTATTCGAATATGGTATGCAACTTGTCAAAACAGAAATAGGAGTTGAAGTAAATGACGATAATTTGATTTCTACGAAAACAATGCGTTCATCATTAGTTCCATGCCCTGATTGCGGAAAGATGATTTCTAAATCTGCAAGTATTTGTCCTAGTTGTGGATTGAATTTCTACAAAGAAGATGAGATTGCACAGGATTTATCCCTAGGCGATTCTGTCCAGATTATCTATAAAGGAAATGAATTGTCGGGAATTATAAGTCGATTGGGGAAAACTTTTTTGGAGATAACAAAGCAAGAAGGAAACTTGTTAAGAATTAAATATAGTTTCATAGAAAGCTTAGAGAAAGAACGCAATTCAGATAGTTTTACCTCTCAAATTCAAGCCGCAGATTCATTTATCCAACAAATAGAGAATAATATTAAGAAAATATTACGTATAGAAGGATACAAAGGCAAAGATTTAATCTCGACGAATTCGAAAATTACTCAAGGTGGAACAGGGCCTTTCGAAGTTATTATGGATGATGGACGATCTGTGAAATGTACTAAA
>Ga0310786_10006504_pt1 | contig 15512 bp, 32 predicted proteins | sample AusTroGonzalo_MG_FD_203881 | JGI IMG/M metagenome (GOLD analysis project Ga0310786, IMG submission 203881) | Bovine rumen microbial communities from tropical cattle in Woodstock, Queensland, Australia - Gonzalo_03 (v2) (version 2) | ecosystem: Host-associated > Mammals > Digestive system >... | reverse complement strand
AAGAAACGAGAACTGCCGCCAATTGGGAAATGAGAGTTATAACGATTGATGCGTATTTCAACGGCAACGCAAAGATTGAACTTACCTCTTCCGGGCAGGATCCCACCCTTGGTTGGGGTAGCGTCAGCGGTACTGTTTACGGGCCATTAAGCGACACGGTTATCAGCGAACTGCAAACGCTTATGACGGCCATTATTACATACGCACTCACAAACTCGTCTACTGCATTGCTCGAAAAGACAACAATTTTGGGAACTTCATACACAGGCTACGATGATGATTCACAGATGTTAGCGGATGCAGTTAGCGATTTTAGTTTGGGAAAGCCTGTTTCGCTAATTGCTTTACAAGGAAACTGGACGAGCATTGCGATTGCCACGCACAGCGAAGACTTTTATTCAATTCAATTCGTTATCCCGCATTATACGGTGAATGTTCCGGGCGTGGGGCAAGCATCGTTTAGCCTGTCAATGCTTATACAGGACGGAAATAGTATGCAAGTCACCGTGACTGCGCAGAAATGCACAGCGGTATCGTAATTAAACTGACAAAGGAGACTCCCTATGACCAACAAACAGTTTGACTCCCTCCGCTTGCTTCAATGGCTGATTCCTGCAATCGTTACGTTGTTTGGCGCATTTGATACGGCGTTTGGTTGGGGCATTGTTGGCAAGGTGGAAACGCTTGCCAGCGCTATTGTGACATTCATTGGCGTTCTTGCGCAGCATTCCAGCGCTGAATACTTTAGCACCAAAAGCATCGTGACCAAAATCCTCCCCGACAAGGAGGAGAGAGAGGAGGACGAGTGATGCTTCGAATTGCACAGGCCGCTTCGTCCGAACTTGGCACAAAGTACGGCACACCGCCCAACCAACTCCGCACCCCCGGCAAACTGGACGGCGAACTCAATGTGGTTGACTTCTACGGCGGGTGGAACTATGTGTTCCGTCCGAAGGACGAGAAGATGGCAGACCGAATCGCTGACTTTATGTTGGGGGCCGTGGAGAACGGCAACAACATCGGCTACGGACAGGACTCGCTCAAAAGTGACGGGGGAAAGTACCCCCGCACCACATTATTTGATGCCCTGTTCCAAATGTCCGACCCCAACCCCCGCAAGGTCAGAAAACTCTGCAACTGCGATTGCTCTGCCCTTATGGGAGATGCACTCTACTTCGGTGCGAAAATCTACAACCCCGACTTCCGAACGATGTGGACGGGGACGGAACGGCAGATGATTATGGACACGGGCCAGTTCATAGAACTCACCGACCCGCTCCTCCTCCAACTTGGGACGGGGCTGAAACGGGGCGACATTCTCCTCCGCTTTGACCCCGCCACGCAAGATGGTCACACCGCTTGCGCCATCGACTCTGACGACCATCACGACACCTTCCCCGTGATGATCGACCATTGCTCCAAGAGCAGAATTAGATCCGGCCCCGGCATGGAGTATCCCACGCTTATGGTGGTGTCGAACGGCGACATCCTTGAGGCCGAAGGAACTGCATACGATAGTGACGGATTCCCTTGGTATCGCGTCCACTTCGATGAGGACGGTCGGGATGCCATTGGATACACTTCTTCTGCCTACGCAACAAAGCTGCCGCAGGGCAGATGCACGGCAGACACCTGGCTGCGGAAGGCAGCAGGCACCAGCAAGGCAAAAGTCATAGTCATCCCGAAGGGCGCGCGGCCGTACCTCACCGGGAAGCAGACGAAAGTCTCGCTGCGCGTCTGGTACGAGGTGATCTACGGCGGACATCGGGGCTGGGCCAGCTCGCTGAACGTAAAAAAGTGAACCGCGTGGCAAAATCGTGGCAAAAAAGTATTGAAAAAGGGGTCATTTTCTTGATATAATCGTCAAGAGATGACCCCGCTTTTTCTGTTGTGGGACAAAGAAAACCGCGTATTTACGCGGTTTTCGATGACCGAGCGGATAACGGGAATCGAACCCGACCTACAACACGCGCTTTTCCCTTGCGGCACAATGTTTTCCGTTTCCGCCGTGGCAAAACCGTGGCAAAAATCATTTTGCCTTTTTCACCGGCACGTTCTCCGAGAAGTAGTCGAAGATCTTTTCGGTGTCCTTCCGGCGCTGATCGGAGATGCTCCGCTCGTAGTGCTTCCGGAGCACGTGTGTGGTCTTCCAGCCGCCGATCTCCTGCACTGTCAGCTCGCTGGAGCCTATGGCCGAGGAGACCGAGATGGAGGCGAAGAAGGCCCGCAGGTCGTGGAAGCGGAAGTGCGGCACGCCGGCACGCTTCAGCGTCTTTGTGAAGCGCAGCGTGATGCAGTCCGGGGATACCGGCACGATGCGGCCGGTCTTGGGCAGGAGATCGATGACTTCCCTCGGCAGCTGGATCCAGCGCACGGAGCTCTTCGTCTTCGGGCTTTTCGTGACCCATTTGCCGTCCGGGCCTTTGGCCATCGCCTTGGAGATCCTCACCTGGCATTTTTCACGGTCGATGTCGTCGGCGGTCAGCGCGCAGATCTCCCCGCGGCGCATCCCGAACAGGCCGAGCCGGATCGCGCGCTCCAGAATGGGAGAAGACGCTGCCAGCACCTTGTTTATGTCTTCGGCCGTGGGCGTGTAGAGTTCCTTCGCCTCCTCATCGCGGATCTTCACGCGGATCCGCTTGTCTTCCAGGAAGAACCCGACCACCGTGAGCAGGAAGCCCAGGTGGTTCTTTTTTGTTTTCGAGGACATATTGTCTGGCATCCGGTAGATCCACTCCTGGACATTGGCTTTACCGAGCGCATCGAGCTTCAAGACCGCGATCGGGTCCTTTTCGATGTATCGATTATATGTGGACACGTACCCGCGCAGCGTGGACGGGGAGAGCTCCTTCCCGCGCACCGTGAGGAACTTTCGGCAGGCCTCGGCGACGCGCAGGTTCTCCGGCTTCGGATTATATTTTGCCAGGCTCGCTTCCTTCAGCGCGTCGGCCTTCTTCTCCGCAGTAAATGACCTTGTAGTATATCTTCCGTCGGGCGTTTTGATGCTCACACGCACCCTCCAGTGCCCTGACGGCAGTTTTTCGGCCTTCATACGCCTTTTCCTCCTCTCAATGATAAAATCCTCGACCAACGGAGCAGAATGGCTCTACGCCGTTATCCTAAAGCCACAGGGGTACTCTAAATCGTGTAGGTCGCAGGCCGCTTGAGGATCTGGAACAGGTCGACGATCCAGCCGATCAGGAACAGGCCGGCCGTGAAGATGTAAAGGACGCCCATGCCAATCTTCCCGTCGTAGAACTTATGCCCGCCGAAGATCCCGAGGAAGAACCAGAGGAGGAGACAGACGGTTTTGCTGCGTGTCTTCGGATGGGAGACGGGAGCAGCTGCCGGAGTGGGCCTTTGTGTGGCCACCGGCGCCGGGTCCTCGCTCGGAATGGTCATTCTTCCGTAGAACTCTATCCCGCCGTACTCCACCTCGTCTTCGGTGACGTCTTTATAGGGTCCGCCGCCAATCGTGATGTCTACCGTCCGAACGTTGCGGAAGTATGCCTGGCTGCCTTTCTTCACATACCCGATTCTCAATCCCTCGACATATACAGCGAGGGCGTTCGGATCGTATTGATTATCCGGCTCCGGCACGATCTCCGCTGTGCCCTCGTACATATCATACTGCCAGACCCGCTCGCCTGCATGATAGTCCTTCAACTCTCTGTTCGTTAGTTCCCAATCGAAATTGTTGGGGAGGATTTCCTTCACGTTCTCTTCCTGATAACTGATCCCTGCCACCTTGTGTTCCATGATGTCGCCTCCTTTTTATTCCCAAGAATGGTATGACCCGATGACCTTCCCGACGATGTGCATCCGCTCCTCCGCTTCGCGTTCTGTATACACGAATGGAGCGTAGGACGAGTTGAACGGGACCAGGGACACGCCCCAGGCCGACTTCTTGATGACCTTGCAGGTGGCCTCGTCGTCTACCAGGGCGATGATGATGTCGCCGTCATCCGCCGTGTCCTGCTGGTGGACGAGTACCAGGTCGCCGTCCATGATGCGCGGGGACATCGAGTCGCCCACCACACGGAGCCCGAAAAGGCCCGTTCTGTTGTCCTGGACCATGATCGTGTCCACCTGGTTCTCGATCGCGAAGATGGGAGCGCCGGCAGCCACACGGCCCACGACCGGGATTGCCTGGAATCGGGAGTCATTCTCCAACAGCTCGAAGGGGTCGCCGTCGGGGCCTTCTCCGGAAAGCCAGGCAGCATCCACGCCCAGCGCGGCCGCGATCTTCACCAGCGACTCCGCGTTCGGCTTGTAGCGGCCGTTCACGTAGGACGAGATCTTACTGTCTGAAATGCCTGTTCTGTCTGATATATCCTTCTGCCTGATGTGCTTAATGAACATCGCTTGGCGCAGCCTTTTCTGAAAATCTCCCATTACTTTGCCCTCCGTGAGCATAGTATAGCACAGAACTTTAGAAAATTGAACATTTTTTGGATTATTTTTTGCAAAACACTTGACCTTTGAAAACGAAGGTGCTATATTCTCGGTATACCTTAGAAAACAAAGGAGAGGAGGAACGATGAAGAGAGCAGAGCTTAAAATGCTGATAAAAACGCGCTATGGATCATGCGCAGCGTTCGCAGATGCGCTCGGAGTGACCCGGCAGACGGTCTCTAATGTGCTTAACGGCCATACTACTCCGCGGAATATCCCGGAATGGTGTGACGAGCTGGAGATCTCCCCGGTCGATGCGTATGTTTTTTTTGCCCCTGATCCTAAGAAAACTAAGGATTGCGGGTGATGGACTGGGAAAAGGCGTACATCCGGGCGGAGATCGTGATGAGCATGAAAGAGGCAGGGATGCACCAGGAAGAGCTGGCCAGGCGCATAGGCATCCGCCCCGAGACCCTGTCCAGGAAGATGAACGGCAAGCCCTTCACGGAGGACGAGCTGGTGGCGATCAAGAGGCTTTTCCGGTGGAAAGGCATAGGAGGGAGAGAAAGATGAAATGGCTGGAAAAAATAGGCATCGTTTTGGGCCTGCTGGGAGTCGCGTGCGTACTTTTCGGCGGGGGACGGTACGTACAGGACACCGCTACGGACCTGACGAACCGCATCTGGATCGCGGGCGTGATCCTGGCCGTCTTCGGAGGGATCCTGGTGAACTTCAAGAGCGAATGGCTCTACAAATAAGCGAAAAAGGAGAAGGCTATGAACAAAGTAGTACTGATGGGGAGACTGACTAAAGACCCCGAGATCAGGTTCACGACGGGCGAGAACCAGACCGCCGTGGCCAAGTGGAGCGTGGCCGTCGACAGACGGTTCAACAAAGGCGGAGAACGGCAGGCGGACTTTTTCGACTGCACCGCGTTCGGCAAGCTCGCAGAGCACATGGAGAAGTACTGGAAGAAGGGGATGAAGATCCTCCTGATCGGCCGCCTGGAACAGTCCCAGTGGCGGGACAAGGAAGGCAAGGCCCGCAGCAGCGTGGGGATCACCGTGGAAGAGGTCGAGTTCTGCGAGCGGAAGGACGCAGCGCCGCAGGAGGAGCCGAAGGCTTCCGACTTCATCCCGGTGAAAGATGACGAAGGGCTGCCGTTCACCTTCTGATGGCTGGCAAGTGGCAACGGATCCACCCAGTATGCGACGTGGCCGACTGCGTCAACTGTGAAGACGGCCTGTGCGGCATCCTGGACAGAACGGACTTCACCGGCGAGTGCCGGTTCTACAGAGCGCGGAAGCCGGTGCCGGCGCTCGTGGAAAAAGAAGAGGAACCGGAAGAAAAGCCCCCGATGAGCTTCGTCGAGGGACACAAGGCAAGAATACAGAAAATGTGGAGGTGAAAGATGGAAAACTGGATCCAGCTGGCGATGGTTAAGCTGCAAAACGGAAAGCCGTACCTGTTCCGGGCACCCCGGTTCAGTGTAGCGGCAGGAGACCGGGTAGTGGTAGACACCCGAGGCGGGGAAGAGACCGGCGTGGTGCTGTTTGAGGACACGTTCCGGGAAGTCAATGGGAAAGTGATGGAGATCGTCTCCGCGAACAACGCGGTCTGGCCGCTGATGCCTATCCTGCGCCGGATCACGGAGGCAGAGCTGCTGTTCGACGAGGACGACTGGCAGCCGGAAAAGGAGGAGAGCGATGACTCTGTACGAGCTGACTGATCAAATGTACTCCCTCCTGCAGAAGCTGGAGGAGATCCCTCCCGAGGATCCGGAAGAGCGAGAGATCTGGGAGGAGGCCATCCGCGACACGCTGGCGATGCTGGTGGACGACTTCGCGGACAAGGCCGAGGACTACGGCAGAGTGATGAAGCAGCTGCAGGCCGACGCGGAGGCCGTGAAGGCCGAGAAGATGCGCCTGGCCAGACGGCAGCAGGCCCTGGAGAACAACGTGGAGCGGATGCGCGAGGCCGTCAAGCGGGCCATGCTGATCACCGGCCAGAAGAAGGTCAAGACGGACCTATTCTCGTTCTCGGTTTCCCCGAGGCTCGACCTGGTCATCGACGCGGACGTGGACGAGATCCCCGACGACCTGGTGAAGGTCAAGGCAGAGCCGGACAAGGCGGCCATCAAGTCCTTTCTGAAGGAGAACCCGGACGGCTGCACGTTCGCACACTTCGAGCCGGCCTACACGCTGACGATCAGATAGGAGGCGGCGCTATGGGCGACAAGAACGCGAAAACGTCATGGGAAGGGCTGTGGTTTCAGCGGCCGGGCATATACAGCGGGAAAACAATCAAAAAGTCAGACATCCCTGCTTATTCGCGCCTAATCATTCGGTTCAATAAATACTGGGAGAAAGACAGCTCGCGCCCTAAATACGTTTACTGTTTTGCAGAAGGAAATGCTGCTACCGCCATAACACTGTCGAAAGACGAATATGTTTCGGCTATCCAGGCACTTGAAAACCGCATTTGTGAACTTGAAGAGCAAATTGAAAGCATGTACACGTACGAACAAGTAAACCGCGCAGTCAGACGCGCCGCAGAAGATGGCCTAAATGGCTATACGGATGTACTCGCGTCGGACTATCTGTGAGGTGACGCGATGGCACAGAAAAAGAATGATTTCACGGTGTTCGCTAAAAAGTTGAAGGCACTGACACCGAAACGCGGGGACTTGGCTGCTATGAGCAAAGCACTTGGCTACTCGAAGCAGGTGACGTGCTGCTGGCGGGAGGGCATCAGTGTGCCGAGACTGGCCACACTTATCCAAGTAGCGGACTACTTCGGAGTGACGGTCGACTGGCTGCTCGGCAGGGAAGGCGTCAAGGAGAAGACGGTGGCCTCCCAGAACGCGGAAGCACGAGGCTACGCGATGGGGCTCCGGCTGGCGGCTGATGCGATGACAGATCTGGCGGCGCGGCTGCACGACAAGGCAGACCGTATCGAACCGAGAATATGACACTATCAGGGGCACCCTTTGCTCCCCCAAACCGAGGCGGAACTTTCACTTTATCTTTCTACCGCCGGTGCTGCCTTTTGACTCTGCCGGTCAGGAGGGAAAGCGGGGGATGACCGGAAAGGCGTGTAGCACAAAGGCAGTGCGGAGGGCTTCATATTCCCTCACATGATGCCGGTTCGAGTCCGGCCACGCCTCCTGGGTGTTCCGTCTACACAAATCTACACGAAACGGAGAAGGCTATGAAGAATAAAACCATCAGAGTGATGACCAAGCGCCCGGGCAGGATCTGGCGGATCCAGCACATCGACAACACGCTGGAAGCGCTGCAGCAGTTCGTGGGCGGATACATTGAGACGGTCACGGTGATGAACAACGTGGTGATCATCTGCAACGAGGAAGGCGCGATCCAGTGGCTGCCGTTCAATGTGAACCTGCTGGGCTACAACTTCCTGGGCCCGGTCATCCTGGCCGGCGTTAAGGGCGAAGAGTTCGCGGACCTGCCGGAGCACATCATCGACAGCTGGAAACTGGTCATCGGGGAGGAAATGCTATGAACATCTACGGAAAGCTGGCAGAGATCCAGCAGGAACTGAAAGCGCCGAAGGACAAGAAGAACACGTTCGGCGGATTTATGTACCGGAGCGCTGAAGGGATCCTCGAAGCGCTGAAGCCGGTGTTGGCCAGACACGAGGCGACCGTCGTTATCTCTGACGACCTGATCGAGATCGGCGGAAGGGTGTTTGTGAAGGCGAACGTGGCGCTATGCAGCACGACCGATTACGGCGTCGTGACCGCCACGGCTTCTGCTGAGCTCGACACCACCAAGAAAGGCATGGACCTGATGCAACTGACCGGAGCGTGCAGCTCCTATGCCCGCAAGTACGCATTGAACGGCCTCCTGCTCATCGACGACACGAAGGACGCGGACACGGACGAGTACCACAAGGAGACCGAGGAGCGGAAGAAGGCCGAGAAGATCACCGCAGACCAGAAGAAGGTCATCCTGGCGCTGGCTGATCAGGCGCGCGTCGACCTGGGCAAGGCCCTCGGAGGCGAAGATCTCGGCAAATTGAGCGCAGCCAGAGCGGAGCAGCTCATCGCGGCCCTGAAGGAGAAGGCAAATGGAGTTAAGGGGTAAATTGGTGCACATCACCAGGGACCTCAAGACCGGCGGAGAGTGGATCACCTTCGGAGTGGACTTTGTCCCTCCGGAGGCCTACTCCCTCCAGGAGATGGACCTGGCGATCAACGTGAAGAAGTACACGAAAAAGCGGTCCTTGAGCGCAAACGCATACTACTGGACCCTTATCGAGAAAATCTCCGAGGCATTGTGCATCCCGAAGCCGGCGTGCCACAACCTGATGCTGCGCCGCTACGGAGTCCTGGAACAGGTTGAAGGACAGAACCTGATGGTCTTCGTCCCGGACACGGAAGAGGCGGACGCGAAGGTGCGGAACGCTGAGGCCTACCACTACAAGCTCACGAGTATGCGGAAGGTGATCGACGGAAAGCCGTGGCGGGCATATCTGGTGCTCAAAGGCTCAAGCTCGTATAACACGGCGGAGATGGCTGCGCTCATCGAAGGAGTGATCTCCGAAGCCAAGGATCTGGGAATTGAGACGCTGCCGCGGGAAGAATACGAGAGGATGATGGAAAGCTATGAAAAGCATCATGCAAACAGACGATAGGTGCTACCTCTGCCGGATGGCGGTCGGGACGGAGACCCACCACGTGTTCCCTGGCAACCCGAACCGGAAGCGCTCGGATCAGGACGGCCTCACCGTGCGCCTCTGCCATCCGTGCCATTGGAAGGTGCACTGCGACAGCCAGGACGACGGCCGCTCGATGCTGTTCCTGAAGAAGAAGGGGCAGGAGGCCTACGAGTTAACGCACACCCGTGAGGATTTCATGAAGAGGTACGGGAGGAGCTGGCTGTGAGAAGAGACGAGACGGTCCTGCTCTTCAAGGATCTCTACAAGACGCTGGCAGCCATCTCTAACGAGGATGCCGGCGTGCTGATCAAGGCATTGTTCGCCCACGCGAACGGTCTGGATCCGGGCGGTCTCGACGACTCACCGATCGCGGCAGCGCTCTACATCGGCCTGTCCGACCAGATGGACCGCATCGAAGAATACCGGAACAGCCAGGCTGCGAAGCGTATCAAATCGGAACAAACTGAAACAAACGATAACAAACTGGAACAAACTGAAACAAACGCGGAACAAATCACAAGTCCTAGTCCTAGTCCTAGTCCATATCCTTATCCAGATCATAGTCCTATGACTGGACAGGCAGGACTGACTGACTGGCCCACGACAGGAGAGGTCAGGGCCTGGGCCGAAACAGAAGGGCTGACAATAGACGCAGAGCGTTTTTGTTCGTACTACGACCAGCGCGGCTGGATGACCGGAGACACGCCGATCAAAGACTGGAAGAAGGTCGCCCGTTCCTGGGCAGAGACGGAGAGGCCAAAGAAGGACACACCGAAGCCGGCGAAGAAGGCTTCCGGCAAGTACGAGGCCTGGGCGGCAACCGTCGACTACGGCGACCTGGTAGCAGGGAGGGCACGCGCATGAAGTGGAACAAATACCACGCCAAGAAGACGGCAGTCGACGACATGGTCTTTGACAGCAAGGCAGAGGCACTGCGCTGGCAGGAGCTGCGGATGCTGGAGCACGCCGGGCACATAGCCGACCTCCAGCGCCAGGTGCCGTTCGAGATCATCCCGCAGCTGAAGAAGAAGGACGGGCACCGCATCCCGAAGACCGTCTACAAGGCCGATTTTGTCTACACGGATCTACACACCGGCGAGCAAGTGGTGGAGGACGTCAAGGGCTTCGTCACGCCGGAGTACCGGCTGAAGAAGAAGCTGATGCTATGGAGGTACGGCATCGAGATCAAGGAGGTGAAGGCATGAACGAACAGGCGCAGGCCATCAAAGACATGCATGACGCTCAGTACGGCGCCTTCCTTGAGAAGTTCGAGGACAAGAAGACCACGGACGACTGCTACACGCCCGAGAACATCTACGAGGCCGTGGCGGACTTCGTCGCCGAGCACTACGGGCTCCGGAAGGCAGACTTTGTACGGCCGTTCTGGCCCGGAGGCGACTATCAGGCCTTCGACTACTTCCCTGGCGCGGTGGTGGTGGATAATCCGCCCTTTTCCATCCTGTCTCAGATCGTGGCCTTCTACGCGGAGCGCGGGATCGGCTTCTTCCTGTTCGCACCGACCTTGACGCTGTTTTCTTCTTCTTCTTCTTCTTCTTCTTCTTCTTGCCAGATCTGCGTCGGTGTCGGGGTCACATACGAGAACGGGGCGACGGTCAACACGTCCTTCCTGACCAACCTGGAAGATGCGCAGGTGAAGACATATCCGGAGTTGTACCGGATCGTGTACGAGGTAAACGAGCGCAATCAGAAAATCGGCAAGAAAACGCTGCCGAAGTACGAGTACCCAGACGAGATCATCACGGCGGCGATGGTGGCGCGCTGGTGCAAGTACGGCGTCGCCTATGAGCTCCGGCGCGAGGACTGCGAATGCATCGGAGCACTGGACGCGCAGAGGAAGGTCGGCAAAAGCATCTTCGGAAAAGGGTACATTTTATCAGAGCGAGCAGCCGCAGAGCGAGCAGCCGCAGAGCGGTGGAAACTGTCGGCCAGGGAGCGGAATATCGTGGCCAGGCTGTCAGGCAAGCCAGAGACGCACCGGGAGCCGCCGGAGATACAAGGGCAAATGAGCATTTTCGGGGAGGAAACGACATGAACAACCTGAAGGAGATCAGAGAGGCGAAGAAGATGAGCCAGCGCGAGCTGGCGATCAAGGTGAAGCACGCGGATCCGACCGTCGACCAGGCCATGATCAGCTTCCTGGAGCGCGGCGACGTATATCCAGGCGAGAAGCTGATGGCTGCGCTCTGCTCCGCGCTGGAGTGCCCGGAGGAGGCCATCTACACGGGCATCGAGGCGGCTTTCATCCCCGCGGCGGAGATCGTGCACTCGGAGACGACGGACGCACTGGCGCGGATCCTGATGTTCGGCGCGGAAAACGCGATCCCGCGGGCGGTCCTGGTCGCCATGACCGGATGGCCGGACCGTGAGCTGCGGAAGAACATCGAGAAGGCAAGGGCAGAGGGGATGGTGATCGCCAACGACCAGAACGGGAAGGGCTACTACCGGCCGGACACGCAGGAGGAGCTCGCCCGATGCTATAAACAATCCCGGAGCAGGACTTTGGCACAGCTACGCCAACAGAAATACATTCGGAGGCGGATGAATGGATGTTAAGCAGACCCTGCGGCAGTACCAGCCGGCGCTCGCATACGCGCGGAAGTGTTTCCGTGAACTGGACGACGCCCGCGGAGAAGGCATCAGGAGCCCGCGCCTGGACGGCATGCCGAGAGGCGGCGGTGGCGGCGGCCTGGACGAACAGATCGCGCGCATCGACGCCCTGGAACGGAAGGCGGCGAAGGCCAGGGAAAAAGCCCTGGACCTGGCGGAGGAAATTGAAGCGATGATCGACGGCCTGGACGACAACACGCAGAAGTCGGTGATGACCCTACACTACCTTCGGGGGTATTCGTGGGTTAAGGTGGGGATGATCCTGCACTACACGGACCGGAACGTGCGCCGGATCCACGGCAGGGCGCTTGAAGAGATTAGGAGGCAGCGCGATGGGCTGGGTGAGTGAGGACAGTTTTGAAGAGGTCGCGGCAGGCCTGATCATGACCAGGGAAAAGCGCCGCGAGATCCAGAAGATGAACCGCGACGACCTGCAGCGGTATCTGATCCGGCTCTACAAGCTGGGCTTCGAAGACGGCATGGACGCGCTGCAGGCGATGCTGGAGCAGAAGGCGGAGGAGGCCGAAGAGGACACGCTGCCCTTCGAGGCCGTCACGCTGGACTGGGAGGATGTCCTGTCGGTGATCGCGAAGGTGCGCGGCATCGGCCCGCGCCTCCTGCAGAAAATTGACGAGAAACTGAGGGAGGAATACTGAGTGAACAAAATACTGATCGTGATGGTGGTCGTTGTGGCTGACTGCATATCGATGACCGCGCCGGTAAAGAACACCGCTCCGGAGCCCGCGCCAGTAGAGACGCAGGCGGCGACGCAGGCGTGGATCCCAACGCAGGAGGGCTTCGTGGCGTATCGGATCCACGGCAAAGTCCCGCCGATCGAGTGGCAGCAGTACCTTTACAACGAGCTGGCTTCCCGCGGCTTCGCCTGGTATATGCCCTACGCGGTCTGCCAAATACAGCAGGAGAGCTGCTGGAACCAGTGGAGCGACAACGGCCGGGACTTCGGCCTGACGCAGCAGAAGGGCGTGTACTGGCCTGATCGTGCGGCGCTCTACGGCATCGCCGGCGCGGACATCTGGGATCCTTACGCGCAGCTCCACGTATTCGCCTGCATGATGACGGCATACCTGGCAGAGACAGGAGGCGATGTGGGACGCGCCTTGAGCGCCTACTACCTGGGCGCGTGGGACTACTCGGATGTTTACGTGAGCAATGTGATGGAGCACTGGTCAGCCTCGGAGGTGGTGAGATGAATGATGTGTTTATGTGGATTACCTATGTTGGACTTGTACTTGTCTTTATTGGAATTGTTGGGGGTCTGATTACTTTTTGAGGAGGTGGTGAGATGACGGATTTTAGAGGTGCAGAACTCGTACAAGATAGAGAGCCGAGAGAAACGGTGAAGATGATTCTTGAAAACATCGATGAGATACAGAGAGAAACGATGAGGGAATTACGGATGCTTGCGGATGCGGTTTACAGAGGGCCTGCCATTAACGAAGGGGAAGTAGCACAGGACGAGCAACCGAGATGCGAACCGATTGTCGTTATACTGGGAAGGCAAAGGCAGACGGCAAGTAAAATACTGGACGAGTTGAGACAGATCCGGGAGGCGTTATGGTGAAACTGAAACCGTGTCCGTTCTGCGGGGGGAAAGCGGAACTGGTGGATTGTGGAATAGGCCCTGATAGGTATTTTGTAAGGTGCCAAAAGTGCGACACAGTACAGGGTGGACTATGGATGCAAAAGCAGACGGCAATCAAACGGTGGAACAGGAGGGCGAAGGATGAGCGTACTGATTAAGGGAATGAAGATGCCGGATTACAGGAGCAAATTGGTGCTATTCCCGAACGGACGGTTGGTTGTAGATCACGGAGCGACATACGAGGAATACGATGCTGTCCCCGTCCCTGACCACGGAGATTTGATTGATAGGGATGAATGGAGAAAATCCTTAATTGACGAAGGAGAAACAATAGGCATTGACGGATTTTCTATTGATGGTTTGTCAGCAGATGATGTTTGTTATGCCATAGAAAATGCGCCCGTAGTCATCCCGGCAGAGAGGAGCGAAGAAAGCATTTGCAACAACTGTGACTATCGTAGCGATGCCGGGTGCAGTTGGTGCAGGAGGTTTGAAAGGAGCGAAGAATGAACGACTTAATTAGCCGCCGCGCGGCAATCAATGCGATTGATGACCTGCCGAACTGCTACAATGGATATAGCGACACATACGATAAGGCGTACATCATCGGAACCCTTGAGGAACTGCCGACCATCGACCCGATAGACATTGTCGAGGATTATTGCCGCAAGCGCAACTTGGTTGTTATGAGTGGCGAACTTTTCGAGAAAATCAAACGAGAGTATGGAGGCTGGATAAAATGAGACTCATTGACGCAGATGCTCTGAAAGAACTTCTTTACTACGACAAAGCGACTTGTGCGGTGATAGATGATATGCCGACCATAGACCCCGTGAAGCACGGGAAGTTGATAGCGGCTGAAGAAACAAATAGTGGTGGTCTTATCAGAATGGTGTGTTCGGAGTGCGGAAGAGTGATTTATAGCACATACGGATTGAGGCTTGCCGATATACGCTTTTGCACGTACTGCGGGGCGCAACTGGAAGGGGAAGAAGATGAAAGCCGTCCGCACGTGTCCGCATAAATGTGCTACGGTGCTATCGTGGACAACTGTCCACAAAGCCTTCTCCGGGGCCGCAGGCGAATAACCTGCGGTCTTGGCTTTTTGGAGCCTGTCTCGCGCGAGACAGAAAGCAAGGCGGAGGCAGGGGATGCGGTGGGGATCCGGAGAAAAGGAGAAGGACATGAACATAGTCTACGCACTCACGAGGAACTTCTACGAGAAGGGCGTGCCGTCCATGAGGTCGGTGCTGGAGCACAACCCGAAGGCGAAGATCTACCTGATCGCCGAGGACGACACCGTGGACATCGGGATCCCGCTGACCATCATCAACGCCAGCGGCCAGAGCTGGTTCACCCAGGAGAACTGTGTGAACATCCGCAACAACTTCGGCGGGGCGATTAACCTACTAAAGGTGTGCTATCCGGAGCTGCTCAACAAGGTGAACAAGGTCATCCACCTGGACGCGGACGCCATCGTGTGCGAGTCCCTGGAGCCCATGTGGAAGACGGACATGAAGGGGAAGTGGGTGGCAGCCGTGCCGGAATACAGAGGCCGCTATCATCCGTTCGGCCCCGACTATTACAACATGGGCGTGGCACTGATCAACCTGCAGCAGCTGCGCCAGGACAACGCCATGCCGGACATGGTCTACTACCTGCAGCAGATCCGGCAGCCGTTCGCAGACCAGGACGCCTGGAACAAGTACGGCATCGAGGCCGGCAAGATGGTAGCCCTGGACGTACGGTGGAATGAGAACTTCGCCACGGGCCAGACAGACAGCCCGGCCATCGTACACTACTGCGGCTATGCAGACTGGTGGACGAACCAGAGGATGCCGCGTCGGGAATACTTGGAGAAGTATCTGTGAAGCCGTGGGCTGAAGCGTTCTACAAGTCACCACAGTGGAAGGCCTGCAGGGCCGGATACATCAAGAGCGTGGGCGGCCTGTGTGAGCGATGCTATAGCAGGGGGATCGTCTCTCCTGCGGAGATCGTCCACCACAAAGTATATATCACGCCAGAGAACATACACGACCCGCACGTGACGCTGAACTGGGAGAACCTGGAGGCCCTGTGCAGGGAGTGCCACGAAGCGGAGCACCGCCACGCGCCCAAGCGCTGGACGGTGGACAAGCTGGGCAGGATCCACGCGAACGAGTGAACCCCCCCGGGTCGCGTATCTTCAAAAACGGCCAGGGAC
>Ga0310786_10006503_pt1 | contig 15512 bp, 11 predicted proteins | sample AusTroGonzalo_MG_FD_203881 | JGI IMG/M metagenome (GOLD analysis project Ga0310786, IMG submission 203881) | Bovine rumen microbial communities from tropical cattle in Woodstock, Queensland, Australia - Gonzalo_03 (v2) (version 2) | ecosystem: Host-associated > Mammals > Digestive system >... | reverse complement strand
CGAACGGCTCACCCATGCAAAAATGATGACATACGGGCTTATGCTCCTGCATGCCTCGGGCGTCGTCCATGCGGACCTGAAGCCGGACAACCTTCTCATCGTGGCGAACAAACGGGCGGACGGGAAGCTGAACGAAGTCCCGACCGCGCTGCGGATCATCGACTTCGATTCCTCCCTGCTCACGGATGAACGGAGCCCGCGGCACAGACTCTCCGCCGAACCCGACAAATACCGTTACCGCGGCACGGAGCAGTATCTCTCCCCGGAGCATTTCGGGGGAAAGGTCCCCGTTCCCGCGTCCGACGTGTTCACGGCGGCGATCATCCTGTGCGAAATGCTGTCCCCCGACGGGCATCCCTTCCCGTACGAGCATGAAGAATACCGCGACGCCGTCAAAAAGGGCAACTGCAACCTGAAAAAGCTCCGTTGCGGAACCTGCCAGGCGACGGTCGGCGTGATCAAGGCGTGTTTCGCCATGAAGCCAGGCGACCGCCCGACCGCGGCCCAGCTGCTGCGCGAACTGAAGAACCTCCCGGTGAAATTATGAAAGCATATTCCAGATCGTTCCCGCGGATCATCCGGGACCGCGTCCGTCAGAAAATACGATCCCTCAGGGACAAGTCCGTCCGTACCGTTACCGTCCCTTCCAGCGCCTCGAAAAAGCCCCTGTGGCGGTTTGCGGAGGACGGCAGAGTCTCCTTTTTCCGCAACAGGCCGCGTCCGCTCCCGGAACCGGATTTTCGGTCCGTCTCCGACGCCCTGAACGCTGCGCTGGAGCGCCCCGAAACGATCCGCTTCCCCTTCGGCATAAACGGCGCGGATTCCGCTGGGGTGCATGTCGTCCCCGCCGACGCCATGCCGTCTGGTTCCGTCTGGTTCCTGGGGGACGTGCACGGCGACTATCCCGCGCTCCTGGCATCCTGCGCCTATGTTTTTGGCAAGGATCCCGACGCCGTGCTGTGTTTCTGCGGAGACATCATCGACCGCGGCCCGGACAGCCTGAAATGCGTGCTGTACGTGCTGGACATGCTGTTGCGCCGTCCCGGAAAGGTCCTGTGGCTGCGCGGCAACCATGAGGACGCGCTGAAGTTCGACGAGGAAGAGGGGCATTTCCGCAGCACCGTCAAGCCCGCCGGATTCGCCGACCTGCTCAACGGACACGCCGAATACGCCGCGTTCGGGCGGGACCTGCTCCGCTTCTTCCGCCTGCTTCCGTCTGCGGTCTTCCTCCCCGACGGACTGCTCTTCACCCACGCAGGAGTCCCGATGGGGGACCTGCTTCCGAAACTTGCTTCCGTTCAGGATTTGAACCAGTCCAAAGCGCTTTTCGATTTCTGCTGGGTCAGGATCGAACCGGACAAGGAGTACAAAAAGGTTTCCCGCGTTTCCAAGGGAGTGTCGGCAGGACGCGTCAATATTGACGAATTCTTCCTCAAATGCGAAGAACTCGGCGTCCGCGCGAACCGGATCGTCGCGGGGCATGAGCATCCTGAAAACGGGTTCTCCCGTTTCGAGGGGCTTTCGGAACTGGATGGCCCGCGCTACCCGCGCTGCCAATGCCTGAAATCCGCGCTGATCCTGCACGGCTCCGCCATCGCGGAATCCGGTCCCGGCGACGCTCAGCCCTTCGCCGTCGCCCGTTACCGGGCGAACGAAACGCCGGAAGTCAAAAGCCTGTATTTCAGGCAGTCCGTCTTCGATGCCCTGTACTGATCGGGACCGGAGCCGGAACTGGAACCAGATGCCCCTCTGCCGGACTCCGGACAGCCGGAGCGATAGGAATAGACAAAACTGACATAACCGAAGCGCCGGAAAACAGAATAACGTTCTGACTATCCGGCGTTTTTTGTCCTTATTCTTCTTCAGGCGAAAAGTCTGTTCCATGCCCCCAGACACAAGGCAATGATCATCACGAAACTAAAAAAGAGGAGTATGACGAACATGCAGGATCTTCCGGATGGATCTGCACCGGATTGTGAGGATGCGGTTCGATTGGTGTTGGCGTTTTCGTCAGCACCTCCCGATTCAGACGTTGTGTCTGTTGAGTACCCCTGAGAAGTTTGACAATTAAAAGCGTTAAATCCGAGGTTTTCTACGCTCTCAGGAATTACAACTGAAGATAAGCCGCAACCGGAAAAAGCCTCACTCCCGATCGTAATTACATTCTCCGGGAGTGTCACAGAGGTAAGTCTAGCACAGCCCCTGAATGCGCAGTTTCCAATGTGTGTTAAGCTGTTTGGGAGTCTTACTGAGGTTAAGCCTATGCAATTTTGGAAAGCTGCATCTCCAATTGTCGTTACACCATCCGGGATCTCAACCGAAACCAGATTTGCACAATTATAAAATGCTCTACATGGAATCCCCGATCCACCGCGTGAGATCACAAGGGAGAACATTGCCCCACTGTTGGAGAACAGCCACATCCCTGGCGGAATTCCCCCGGGCAAAGTGCGTGACACAAAGGAGGAAGGAAGCGTAACCGAGGTCAAGCTTGTACATCCGAAAAAGGTGTCTATCTCGATTTTCGTCACACTGTCCGGAATTACAATTGATCTCAGTGCGATGCAGCTGTCAAAAGCATGAAATCCGATTTCGGTTACGCTGTTTGGTATTGTAATCGAGGTCAAATTGATGCAGTTATGGAAAGCATTTGATTCGATTTTTGTTACTCCGTATGGTATCGTAATTGATGTCAACCAAGTACAGTCTTCAAATGCGTTATGATTGATTCTGTTTATGCCGGGTGAAATCACAAGAGAGGGCGTTGAGCCCTTATCAATGAACTCATACAATCTCCTTGCCAGTATGTAAGGGACTGTAACTTGTTGTATGCCGACACAACGCCAAAAGGCGCCTCTCCCAATCCTTATCGCATTCTTCGGGATTGCAATTGATGTCAGACCAATACAACCGCTGAATGCATTCTTCCCGATAGTTGTTACACTGTTCGGAATCGTTATTGAAGCCAAGCTGGTACAGTCATAGAAAGCATTTTCTCCAATTTTCCGCAATTTGTTCGACATTTTAACCGATGTCAGACCGATACAGCCGCTAAAGGCGCCATTTCCGATTATCGTCACACTGTCTGGCATTGTAACCGAGGTAAGAGATGTACAGTTTTTGAATGCATTTGCTTCAATTTCCGTCACGCCTGCCGGGATTACGACTTCGACCAGTGAAGAAAACACGATCTGCTGCAGCCTCCCTTTTAATTCTTCAGAAGCAAGCTTCAGAGCCGTCTTGAAATTGCTGTTATCCGGCAAACGGCGGTTGGCACGCCAAAGATCCGCCTCGGAAGATGCTTCGAAATCTATCATGCACAAAAGGAAATAGACCTCGGCATTGTTCGGTTCAGCGTTCAGTGCCTGAGCGCAAAGACTTCTGGCATTTTTCCAGTCCTTCCGGCTCATCATACCCAAGATGCGTTTCAAAAAAGCGTCATTGTCAAAGGACACGTTTTTTGTTCCTTTTGATCCGCTCCGTTCCGATCTGGATTCCGTCTTGTCGCAGACCGGGCACAGATGCTTCTGTCCCAGGTTCATTCCGCATTTCGGGCAGGTCCTGCCGCCTTGCGGCTGTTCCGGTTCTGTTTCCGTCTTATCGCAGACCGGGCACAGGTGTCTTTGTCCCAGGTTCATTCCGCATTTCGGGCAGGTTCTGATACTGTCGTTGTTCGCCATATTGAAAACTCCTATGTTTGATATTCAAATACCAAAGACCGAAAAATGATCATAGTTTGAGTTTCTTCATCCATAACCGCGCTATCTCATGCCCCTGTTCGGCAGCCTTGCGTACCATTTCACGGCTTCCGCTTTGTCTTTGCTCACCTCTTTAGGTGTGGCATTAGATTAAGAAGCATCTGTGCTTTGGTATCCCCCTGTTCCACAGCTTTACGGACCCATTTCACGGCTTCCGCTTTGTCTTCGCTCACGCCCTTGCCAAAAAAAAGGCACAACCCAAGCAATGACTGTGCCTTGGCATCTCCCTGTTCGGCGGCCAGGCGAAACCACTTCACGGCTTCCGGTTTATTTTCGCTTACGCCTTGGCCGGATAGATAGCAGTTGCCCAAACTGCACTGCGCATCGGCATCTCCCTGTTCGGCGGCATTGCGATACCATTTCACGGCTTCCGTTTTATTCTCGCTTACGCCTTGGCCGGATAGATAGCAGTTGCCCAAACTGTACTGCGCCTTGGCATCTCCCTGTTCTGCGGCCAGGCGAAACCACTTCACGGCTTCCGCCTCGTCTTGAATCACACCGTTCCCCAACTTATAGTAATACCCCATAATAGCCTGTGCAATGGGGTTGCCTTGTTCGGCGGCCAGGCGAAACCATTTGGCCGCCTCGGAATTATCTTTGATTACGCCATTACCTTCTTGATAGGCAAAGCCAAGCTTGACTTGAGCGGAAGCATTGCCCTGGTCTGCGGCCTTGCGATACCATTTCAGGGCTTCCGTCATATCCTTCGGCACGCCGCTGCCGTTTTGATAGGATCTGCCGAGGAGGAACTGCGCCTCGGCATCGTTCTCATTCGTTGCTTTACGGTACAGTTCCATGATTTCGGCACTGCTGCCGGGAGGCAGTGGCGCGAGAGTGGACTCCGCACGTTTTTGCATTCCCAACAGTCTCATTGCCAGCTCGCGCGCCTCTCCGTCCGAAAGGTCCGGGAAAACCGTTTTCAGTCCCTGCATGACATTGATCGTCATGCTGCCGGGAATCTTGCCGGCGACCGGCTTGTCTTTCGGGATTATCCTGCTTACTCTGGAACAGGTATCATAGCATTCCACATAATCTTGATTTCCCGGCAGTTCGTCGAAAAACGTGTTGAACTCGTTGTCCCAGTCGTCCGGGTATTCGCCGATGAATTCGATCACCCGTGAGACGTTCTCCAAATAAGGAGAAATATCTATCGCCGGCGACGCGTGAAGCGCTTCCTCTTCTGCGCTGATGATCTCAGCCGAATCCGGACGGGCTTCCGTGTTTTCTTCGGCCTGGTCGCAGACCGGGCAAAGGTGTCTTTGTCCCAGGTTCATTCCGCATTTCGGGCAGATCCTGCCGCCGTTACTGTTCGTCATTTCACAAATTCCTTATGTTGATTCAGGGGTTATTTCGAGGTGAGGATCCCGATTATGATCCACAGGATCAGGCCGATCAGCAGAATAAGCCAGATGCGTCCGCCCGATGAACGGGCGCCGCTGTCCCGGCTCTGCATACGGCGCGAAGAGAATTCCCGCTCGTCGTCATCATCGTCGCCATCATCGACGGGAACGCTGATGCGGATTCTGCCGTGCGAGTCCTGGGAACAACTGCTGTTGAGAAGCTCTCTGAAGCGTGAACCGTCGACATGATGCGGAGATGAAACGCGGGAACCGCCGGATTCGCGGGCGTTCCCGCCGCCGGAATCCGCCCGCCCGCGGTCGGCGTTGTCTCGACCGCTGCTCGAACCGGAGCTGCCGCCGCCGGAACTCGAGGCGGATGCCCTATTCTCCGTCCTGATCTCTTCGCGCGGACGGTATCTGCGCCCATGCGGGATAAAAAAGTAGAAAACGAGCTCGATGACCTCCCGGATGTCGTTCGCCCCGGCGATCGTGGCGGTCGGGAACCCGTTCCCGTTTCCGTTCGGATAAAAATAGACCGTCCGTCCGCGTTTTACGAAATACGCGATATCGGGGATCCCGTTTGCGTTTCCGGTCGGATAAAACACGACCTCGTTTTCGCTGCGGAAACTGAAATAATACTCCGGGAAACCGTTCCCGTTTCCATTCGGATAAAACCCCACGGCGCCGTGTGCACCGCCCCAGAGTCCGGGAGGGATGGCTTTGAAATAGTTGCTGGGAAGGCAGTTCCGTCCGGGCAGTTCGTAGACTTCGGTATATCTGTCGGTCTTTACCATCGTCCATACAGGCAAGCCGTTACAGTTCCCGTTCGGATAGAAATCGTAATGAGTTCCGCTGATCTTTACCGTTGCGAAAGGAAAGCCGTTGCAGTTTCCGTTGTCGTAGATTTCGAGGATATGTCCCATGATCTGCTCCTGTCGTTTTATGGGGTGAAATCCGTTTTCAGTTATTCGGTTGTATTGTGTACCGTCTCATTGCATCAGTCCGTTGCTTATTGGGCAAACTGCTCTTCTTTCCCCTTAACAGGATTTTAAACATAGAACAACAAATATAATAATTATCAATATTAGCGCTATCGGAAACGATAAACCTACTAATGCAACTATAGCACAAATTTTTAATTCTCTATCCTCTTCGGCAATTTTTCTATCCGCTTCGGCATGCCCCTGTTCGGCGGCTTTGCGATACCATTTCACGGCTTCCGTTTTGTCTTCGCTCACGCCTTCGCCATGAGCATAAGCATAGCCCAGGTTGAACTGTGCCTTGGCAAGCCCCTGTTCAGCGGCTTGCCGATACCATTTCACTGCTTCCGCCTTGTCCTCGTTCACGCCTTCGCCATGTTCACAAGCATAGCCCAAATTGTACTGCGCCCCGGAGTCGTTCTTCCTTTTGGCTTTAAGGTACATTTTCATGACTTCGGAACTTCTCCGGGGAGGGAGGGGCGCAATGCTGTAATCCAGCAGGTCCATTGCCAGACCGCGCGCCTCCTCATCCGAAAGGTCCGGGAAAACCGCTTTCAGTTCATTCATGACTTTGATCGTCATGCTGCCTGACACTTTATCGGAATCCGGCTTGTTTTTTCCGAATATCCCGTTCACTTTGGAGCAGGCATCATGGCATTCCTCATAACCATGTTCCCCGGGAAGCCCATCGAAAAAGGCATTGAATTCCTTATCCCAGTCGTCCATGTATCCGCCGATGAAGGTGATCACGCGGGAAACATAATCCGCGGTCTGCGAGGCCGCAGGCGCATCCGCGTTCGGATTCGAAGCTGGTTCCGTGTTTTCTTCGGGCTGGTCGCAGACCGGGCACAGGTGTCTTTGCCCCAGGTTCATTCCGCATTTCGGACAAGTTCTGATGCTGTCGTTGTTCGCCATAAAAAAAACTTCTATTTAGCCGTTGCAAATCTTGTTGAGAAGAAGTAAAAGAATCAGGGCGATGAGAGCGATCCACCACCATGCAAGAGCAAAATACCAATTGACGAGGCCGCAAACGAGCAGGAGAGGAAGCGGAAAGAGAAACAAACGAGGTATAAACTTCTCAATGAAATCATCACCGCCATCGTCAAACGCAGTACAGACCAATAGAAGCACAAAAACGATCCCGTCGACGATCAGCGTATTCCGCCAGGTCAAACCGAAAACCGGCTTAGGCGCACAGGGAACCAGGGCGATCACGGATAAGCCTGCGCCTGACGCGCAAAGAATATTCCAGAATTCATCGGCGTCCGAACAGATCAGCGCTATGATGGAAAGGATGGAAAAGACAACTGCGGCGATGACGAAGCAGCGCACCCGGCTGATGTCGAAAATCCAATTGAGCGCGAAACTTAAGCCGACATAGATCAGCGGGCAGCCAATAAAACAAAAAATAGCCGTCTTTTTCTTTATCCGGACCTTTTCCAGAAATCCGGGCTCGGGCCGGGGCGGTTCGTCCGAACTCTCGGCCTGCATTATTCTCCGGGGCTCCGGCTCCGGTTCGGAAGATGGCGCTGATTGCCGCGTCCGCCGGGGAGCCGCCGGTTCGGATGCGGATCGCGTTGTTCTCCGGGGCGCCGGCTCCGGTTCGGAGGATGGTGCGGATTGCCGCGTCCGCCGGGGAGCCGCCGGTTCGGATGCGGATCGCGTTGTTCTCCGGGGCGCCGGCTCCGGTTCGGAAGATGGTGCGGATTGCTGCGTCCGCCGGGGAGCTGCCGGTTCGGAAGAGCTTGCGGACGACTTTCTCCGTCGGGGGGCAGTATCGGAAGCGGATACGGAAATGACAATATTGGTACTGTCCGCGCGTTTCCCGGAGCCGGACACAGCCGGTGCGGATGCCGAGATGGAGACGCTTTCGTTTCCCGAACGCTTTTTCTGTTCCGTTTCCGTCTCGTCGCAAACCGGGCAGAGACGTTTCTGTCCCAGGTTCATTCCGCATTTCGGGCAGACTCTGCCGCCGCGCAGTCGTTCCTGTTCAGTTTCTGTTTCCGTTTTGTCGCAGATCGGGCAGAGATGCTTCTGTCCGAGGTTCATTCCGCATTTCGGGCATACCCGGCCGCCGTGCAGTCGTTCCTGTTCAGTTTCTGTTTCCGTCCTGTCGCAGACCGGGCACAGGTGTCTTTGCCCCAGGTTCATTCCGCATTTCGGGCAGGTTCTCCCGCTGTTGTTTGCCATTTTATGGTATCCTTATCATTTCAGGTTGAATATAAGCTATCACATTTGAAGTTGGTCAAGCAGGGACTGCGCATCGGCGTTTCCATGTTCCGCCGCCATGCGCCACCATTTGACCGCCTCGGAATCATCTTTCCTGACGCCTTCCCCCTTGAAACAGCACACGCCGAGCAGATACTGCGCATCGGGCATATTCTGTGCCGAGGCCGAACGGAACCACCGGGCCGCTTCGGAAACGTCCTTGTTTACGCCGTCGCCTTTGTAGAGACACACGCCAAGATAATACTGCGCGTCCGCCTTTCCCTGTTCCGCCGCCATGCGCCACCATTTGACCGCCTCGGGAACGTCTTTCGCCACGCCGGTCCCGCTGAAACAGCACATGCCGAGAAACTCCTGTGCATCGGCATCGCCCTGTTCCGCCGCCATGCGCAGCCACCGGAAGGCTTCGGGAACGTCTCTCTCCACGCCTTCACCCTTGAAAAAGCACATACCGAGAAGATACTGCCCGGCAGCTTTCCCCTGTTCCGCCGCCATGCGCAGCCATTTGACGGCCTCGGACTTGTCTCTCTCCACGCCTTCCCCCAGGAAAAAGATCCGGCCGAGGGCGGATTGCGCATCGACGCATCCCCGTTCCGCCGCCATGCGGAACCAGCGGACCGCCTCGGAAAGGTCCTTCGCCAGGCCGGTTCCGTTGTAATAACATGTGCCGAGGTTGTACTGCGATGCGGCATTGCCCTGTTCGGCCCCCTGACGGTACGTTTGGATCCGGTCGGCGTTCTCCTGATCCTCAAGGCGCGTCAAGCACGATTTCACGGCCTCGACGCTGGCGGAATAAGCACCACCTCCGCCGACGCGGTCTTCATGCCCGGATTCCGGGGTGTCGCAGTTCGGACACAGATGCTTCTGTCCGAGGTTCATCCCGCATTTCGGGCAGGTCCTGCCGCCGCGCGTCTGTTCCGGGGTGTCCTGCAAGGAGATTTGCCGGTTGTCGCAGACCGGGCACAGATGTTTCTGTCCCAGGTTCATCCCGCATTTTGGGCAGGTTCTGCCGCCTTCGTGATTCGCCATTTCTATTGAATCCTTTCAGAATTGTTTTTCCGATTTTTCCGTTTGTCCCCCGCAGAAACGATTCTCCTCCATCAAATGAAAACGGCGAATAACATGCCGAAGAAGGCCAGAAGGACAAAAGCGATAAGCGCGATCCACCAGGCAAGACCGAATATCCATTTCAAAACGGCGCAGACGAGCAGACAAACTCCGCCCAGTAGAAGAGTAAACATAACAAGATGTACCCCGAAGTCTGTATTTAGTTCCCGCGCGGACCAGGTCAGCGCACAAATACAGAGGATCAGCATGGCGGAGACGACGATGATTGAGCCGCATATCCAGCCAACGCCGAATATCCATTTGATAACAGGACAAACGCCTGCCAAAAGCAACATGGAAAAAATGATGGCCAAAATATCATCCGCATCTATGTCATGCCCCATGCCGAGGCGGATAACGAAAAGAATGTATAAGCCGAGCGGAACAAAGACAAGCCATAGCTCAGGACCGTAAAAAAACTTCAGGACGGCGCAGATGACGAGGCTGGGGAGCAACGCGATCAAAACACTGTTACAGGCTCCGGCTTTGAGATCATTGGAACCTCTCTCACTGCGTACGGCCGCAGCAGACCAACTGAGGAGAACGGGAGGGACGAGCGCGGCGGCGCCGAGGATCAGGGTGTTCGTCCAGTCGACGCCGAAAAACCATTTGAGCACCGGGAAAATGCCGATGCAGATCAGTACAGCAAACAGAATCTTTGCAATGTCCGCCCCGTCCAATTCGTCATCATGCGCCAGGCCCTCGCCGAGCGGACTGGGCGTAGTATCTCCAACGGCAGACAAAATCTTTGCAATGTCCGGCCCGTCCAGTTCGTCGTCATGCGCCATGCCCTCGCCGAGCGGACTGAGCGTAATATTTCCAAAGGGCGTATTCGAAGTCTGTGAGGTCTGTCCTGACCGGGAGTTTCTCGTCCGGTTCGGTTGCCGCAGCGGAGCTGATGCGCCCTGTGCCCGGCGGGACGTCGTTTCCGGGGACGAGGATCGCGCGGATTGCCGCGTCTGGCGGGGGACTGACACGGGATTTTGCTGTGTATTCCGTGGCCGGGAGGCTGATTCGGAAGATGCCGCGGGTTGCCGCGTGCGGCGGGGTATCGGTTCGGAACTCTGCTGTGTATTCCTCGTTCGTCGCGGAGTCGAAGGTTCGGAAGAACTGGCGGATGACTTTCTCCGGCTGGGTGCGGCTGTATCGGAAGCGGACACGGAAATGACAATACTATCACTGTCCGTGCGGTTCCCTGAGCCGGACACTGCCAGTGCGGATGCGGGGACGGAGTCGTTTTTGTTTTCTGTACGGGGTTCCGGTTCCGGGTTGTCACACACCGGACACAGATGTTTCTGTCCAATGTTCATCCCGCATTTCGGGCAGGTCCTTCCCTCACGAGGGGGTTCCGGCTCGGATTCCGGGTTGTCGCACACCGGGCACAGATGCTTCTGTCCGAGGTTCATCCCGCATTTCGGGCACACTCTGCCGCCGTTGTTGTTCGTCATTTTTGACAGTTCCTTGATTGATGATGGCGGAAAACAACGGCATATAACGCATGCATCGGAAACACTGTCCCGCCAATCTGGTTATCATTCATCCGAAGCGACGGAATCATGGTCACAGCCCCATCTCTTTCAGCTTATTTCGGGCATCCTGATGCCCCTGTTCGGCGGCCAGGCGATACCAGCTGACGGCTTCCACCCGGTCTTCCTTCACGCCTTCGCCCTGAGAATAGCACAGGCCCAGATTGTACTGCGCTTCGGTATTTCCCTGTTTGGCGGCCCGTCGATACCATTTGACGGCTTCCTTCGCATCTTTTGTTACCCCCAGGCTGTAGAGATAACAATTGCCAAGAAGTGTCTGCGCCTCGGCATTCCCCTGATCGGCGGCCCGTCGATACCATTTGGCGGCTTCCGCCTCGTTTTTTTCCACGCCGCGCCCCGCCATATAAAGCATCCCCAGCCACAATTGTGCTTCGGAATCGTCCCGTTCCGCCGATTTGCGCCACCATTTGAAGGCTTCCGCATCGTTTTTGCCCACGCCCCAGCCATTGAAATAGCAGCGGCCGAGGCAATATTGCGCTCCTTCCTCTCCCTGATCCGCGGCCAGACGATACCATTTGACGGCTTCCGTTTCATTCTTTTCCACGCCTTGACCTGTCCTGTAACAGCCGCCAAGCCAGTATTGCGCCTCGACATGGCCCTGTTCCGCCGCTCTGCGCCACCATTTGACGGCTTCGGACTTATTTTTGTCTACGACAAGACCGCTATAATAAAAATTGCCAAGCCAGTATTGCGCCTCGACATGACCCTGTTCCGCCGCTCTGCGCCACCATTTGATCGCCTCGGACTTGTTTTCGTCTACGCCAAGACCGCTATAATAATAACCGCCCAGTTCGTATTGCGCCTCGGCATGGCCCTGTTCCGCCGCCCTGCGCCACCATTTGACGGCGTCGGAAGCACTTCTGTCCACACCAGAACCCTTGGAAAAACACTCGCCAAGTTCATACTGCGCCTCGACATGGCCCTGTTCCGCCGCTCTGCGCCACCATTTGACCGCCTCGGACTTGTTTTCGTCTACGCCAAGACCGTAAAAAAAACATCCGCCCAAGTTGTATTGAGCATCGGCATCTCCATGTTCGGCGGCCGCGCGATACCGGTTGACGGCATCCGCCTTGTCGACCGGAGAGGAGGCGGTGCGAAAAACGTCCGAAGAGCCCGCGTCATGATTCCGTTCCGGTCTGTCGCAAATCGGACACAGATGCTTCTGTCCCAGGCTCGTCCCGCATTTCGGGCATATCCTACCACCACGCGGCTGTTCCTGTTCGGGGGCTGTTTCCGGTCTGTCGCAAATCGGACACAGATGCTTCTGCCCGAGGTTCATCCCGCATTTCGGGCACACTCTGCCGCCGCGCTGCTGTTCCGGCTCGGGCTTGTCGCAGATCGGACACAGATGCTTCTGCCCGAGGTTCATCCCGCATTTCGGGCACACTCTGCCGCCGTGCTGCTGTTCCGGCTCGGGCTTGTCGCAGATCGGACAGAGATGCTTCTGTCCGAGATTCATCCCGCATTTCGGGCAGGTCCTGCCGCCGTGTTTTCCCGCCATGATGTACGTCCTTTTCCGAGGTTAAGAATTGTTTTTTATACTGTTGATGCGATACTATAGCATAATTCGGCCGGGAATCAAGGCGGCAGCGAAGAAAAAACAGGCTTTTCCTTCTGTTCCTCTGCACCGCGAAACGTTTCCGGTACGCTTCGGGACGGATATTCATATCCTGCTCTTCAAAGCTTTTGATGTCGTCTGTGTTTTTTGTGTGCCGTTCGGGTCCTTCACTTTTTTCTTATCAACGGAAGGAATAAAAAAGCAGGACTCGTTCAAAAGTTGAATTTCTTTTTTCTCCTGAAACAGGTTAAAAATGCTCATTCAGGAATGTGGCAACACCGGTAATAAGCACAAATGCTGCAAGAAGAATAAAGCCCCCTACCACAATAGTGATGATAATCCCCATCACGGTGTCCGAGTCAAGTCAATGTCCCAGTGCTTGATACATGCGCCAATAACAATGACTAAAACCGGAATCAGAAGATAATACATCCATCTGGAAGATTTCTTTGGGGGTTCGGCTTCGACCGCGCTTTCATTTTCCGGATGAAAGTACTCAAGCGTTCTCTGTGCGAATGAACTGCCCTGTCCGGCGGCTTTGCGTAGCCATTTGACGGATTCATCCGGGTCTCTGAACTGATAATATACCCCCAAAACCTGCTGCGCTTCCACATTCCCGAACTCCGCGGCCTTGCGATACCATTTCATGGCTTCGTCAATGTCTTTGGCGATACCGTCGCCCGTTGCATAGCACTTGCCGAGCGCGAACTGCGCTTTCGAATGCCAGCGCTCCGCCGCCTTGCGGTACCATTTCACGGCTTCGGTGGAGTCTTTGGCAACACCGAGGCCCTTCGCATAACACTCGCCGATCTTGTACTGCGCGTCCGAATACCCATCCTTTTCGTCCGCCATGCGATACCATTTGACCGCCTCGTCATAATCCTGTTTCACTCCTTTCCCCATAAAATAGCATTCGCCGAGTTCGTAATACGCCTCGCCATTGCCGCGATCCGCGGCAAGACTGTACAATCGGAACGCCTCCGCATCGTCCATGGGAACCTGTTTTCCGGTTTCATAGCATTTGGCGAGCTTGACCATTGCGTCGGCATCCCCTTCTTCCGCGGCTTTGCGCAAGCCGATGACATCGTCCATGGAATCGATTTTTTCGGACAATTCCTCGGCACGCCCCTGTTCCGCCGCTTTCCGGTACCATTTGACAGACTCGACATAATCCGAAAGGACGCTGTCCTTCTCGTATATCGTTCCAAGCTCGACCATGGCGTTGACATGTCCCTGTTCCGCCGCTTTCCGATACCATTTCACGGCTTCCGTCATGTCTTTCGGCACGCCGCTTCCATTCTGATAGATTCTGCCGAGGAAGAACTGCGCATCGGCATGTCCCTGTTCCGCCGCGGCGAGATACCATTTGGCCGCTTTCGCATGTTCGTGGAGTTTTTCATAAAGACCGGCAAGTTCGAACTGCGCTTCGGCATTTCCCCGTTCCGCCACGGCGGAATACCATTTGATCGCTTCGTTGAAGTCACAGGCTGTGCCTCTTCCGGTCGCATAGTGAGTGCCGAGTTCACATTGAGCCGTAGCGTGCCCCTGTTCGGCGGATTTGAGAAGCCACTTGACCGACTCGGAAGGGTTCTCCTTCACCCCTTTGCCTTTGTCATAGCACAAACCGAGCCGGAACTGCGCCTCCGCATGCCCCTGTTCCGCCGCTTCCCGATACCATTTGACGCCTTCCGCCCCGTCTTTTGCCACGCCCGTTCCATTGAAACAGCATTCACCCAACTTAAACCGCGCATCGGCATGGCCCAGCTCCGCCGCTTTCCGATACCATCTGACCGCCGCCTCCGGATCCTTTTCGACACCGCGCCCCTCCGCATAGCAGATGCCGACTCGGTACAGACCTTCGATGTTCATCTGTTTGGCGGCCTCGAAATACCATTTGAGCGCCAGTGCGTCGTCCCGCTCCACACCTTGTCCGTTCCAGTAGCATTCGGCGATGAGGACTTGAGCTTCCGCATTGCCATGTTCGGCGGCTTTCAGGAACCATTTTGCGGCAGCCTCGAAATCCTGCTCGGCATAGGCGTTTTTCCCAAGTGCGAACTCCTCCAGACCCGCATTCGGACTCTTGCCGCAGGAAACAAGGACCGCGCACAAGAACAACGCGAGAATGAGGAACCGATTGTTTTGAAACATGCGTTTGTGCTGTTTTATCATAAAACCCCCTTCGGTGCTGAATCGGAAACGATGTAATATATCTTTTTTTTCTCCGATTGCAAGTCTTATGAAGGATAATATATCAGGATTCTCCGGAATATCAAGCCTTGCCATTTGAAAAAGAAAACCCGCGTGGAGAAAAACGAAGAGAGCGTTTCGTGTTGCAAAAGAGGAAATGAGCGTTTCGCGTTACAAACCAAAACCAAGGAGGTGACAGCCCGGCTCCGACAAGGGGTCGGGCGAAATCGTTTTGACAGGGTTATACCTGTGTTTTCCCGAATCCAAGACTCAGGAGGGACAAGACGGTCAGGCCGCACGGCCAGGTTTGCCTTGAACTGTAGGTAGTGTGCGGAATTATGCGCACATTTGAAATGGCTGACTGATAGTGATGGTTCGTAAGAAGGGCGGAGCCGAACCCGACCGCCCATATAGCTCCGGAGGAGCAGGTCGGGGCTCGGCGGAGCCCCCCAACTTCATCAATTACAATACATCCTCTTCTTAACGTTTTTTCATAGCATTTTCTTTTCCGGGAAGATTCCCGATGATCGTTTCAGGCAAATGCATCCCGAACTGTCCGGAAGGCGCGCTCCAGCTCATCGACGGAAAAGTCCGCCTCGTGAGCATTGGACGCGTCTGCGCACGAACAACAGCCTTGAACGCATCATGAAAGAAATCCGGCGGCGTACCCGTGTCGTGGGAACTTTCCCCGACGGCAATTCGGCGCTCATGCTCGTCGGTGCCCGTCTCCGGCACATCACCACGACAAAATGGGGCACAAAACCCTATCTTGCCACTTGCAATCTCTATGAGGAGGATGTATTGTAATA
>Ga0310786_10006501_pt1 | contig 15516 bp, 1 predicted proteins | sample AusTroGonzalo_MG_FD_203881 | JGI IMG/M metagenome (GOLD analysis project Ga0310786, IMG submission 203881) | Bovine rumen microbial communities from tropical cattle in Woodstock, Queensland, Australia - Gonzalo_03 (v2) (version 2) | ecosystem: Host-associated > Mammals > Digestive system >... | reverse complement strand
TTGAACAACCCCAATGCTTCGCGTTTGTATTCATAAAGTGGGTTTTTCTGGGCATATCCACGCAAACCAATCGCTGTCTGTAAATAGTCCATTTGTTGTAAATGGCGTTTCCAAACCGCATCCAATGCCCCCAACATCATCTGGCGTGAAGCCATCTGCATAAGTTCGGCACCATATTTTTCTGTTTGTTGTTCATAACGACGCATTGCCAAACCGCACAGCGTTTCATACGCCTTGCGTTCGGTAATTTCTTCATCTGTTTTCCAGTTTTCAATATCGGTTATATCCAACGCGAATGTACGCAACATTGCATCGTGAATTCCGGCCAAGTTCCAATCTGCTGGCATTGCCTTTTCTGGAATATTGCTTTCACAAATCATTTCGACAACATCGCCAATCATTTCACGTGCCAGACCGCTTAAATCATCCGATGTCATCAAATCATCGCGTTGCTTATAAATAACAGTACGCTGTTCATTCATAACGTTATCATATTTCAGCAATTCTTTACGCATTTCAAAATAGCGCGCTTCGACACGTTTCTGTGCCTTTTCCAATGCCTTGGTTATCCATGGGTGCGTGATTGCCTCGCCAGTTTTTAACCCCAGTGTTGTCAGCATTGTATCCAAACGTGCCGCACCAAATATACGCATCAAATCGTCGTCCAATGCCAAAAAGAATTTAGAATCACCCGGATCGCCTTGCCGTCCAGAACGACCGCGTAATTGATTATCAATACGACGCGATTCATGGCGTTCTGTGCCGATAACATACAAACCACCCGCATCCAAAACCAATTTTTTGTTTGCCTCGATAGTTTCGTAAATTGCTTTCTTTTTTTCTTCAAAATCAGGTGCATCTTTGTCCAGTGTTGCAATCAATTCTTCGGCATTACCACCCAGTTTAATATCGGTTCCGCGTCCAGCCATATTTGTTGCAATCGTAACGGCACCCGGCGCACCCGCCTGGGCAACAATTTTCGCTTCGGACTCGTGTTGTTTTGCGTTTAATACCGCCGGATTGATATGCAGTTTTTCGCGAACCAGCGCAGCCAATTCTTCTGATTTTTCAATAGATACTGTTCCAACCAACACAGGTTGTTTTCTATCAACACAATCTTTGATTTGTTTCAAAATAGCATCGTATTTTTCAACCTTGTTACGATAGATTTCATCGTGATGGTCAATACGCGCAACCGGACGATTCGTTGGAATAGAAACGACGCGCAGTTTATAAATTTCTTCAAATTCTGCGGCTTCGGTCATGGCGGTTCCAGTCATACCAGCCAATGTTTCATACAAACGGAACAAATTCTGGTAAGAAATACTGGATACAGTTTGATTTTCAGGTTGCACCGTCACATGTTCTTTGGCCTCAATCGCCTGGTGCAGACCACGACCAAAACGACGACCCGTCATAACACGACCAGTAAATTCATCAACAATTAAAACTTCGTCATTACGCACGACATAGTTGACATCTTTTTGATACAGTTGGTGCGCCAATAAAGCCTGTTGAATATGCATAACCAAAGCGGCATTTTCAGATGCGTATAAATTATCGCCAACCAACAAACCAGCTTCCTTTAACAAACGGGTTGCGGTATCAACACCTGTTTCAGTCAATGTCACATGTCTGTCTTTTTCGTCTTTTTTGAAATCATCCGGTCCAAATTTAGCGACAACCGCATCAACACTGTTGTATAAATCGCTGACATCTTCGGATGGCCCAGATATAATCAGTGGCGTGCGCGCTTCGTCAATCAAAATACTATCGACTTCGTCAACGATGGCATAGAACAGGGGGCGTAACACCTGTTGTTGTTTGAAGAATTTCATATTGTCACGCAGATAATCGAAACCCAGTTCTGAATTGGTGACATAGGTAATATCACAGTTATATGCCTCGCGACGTTCGTCGTCAGACATATCATGCTGAATAATACCAATTGACAACCCTAAAAATTTATAAACTTGACCCATCCATTGTGCGTCACGCGATGCCAAATAATCGTTCACAGTAATCAAATGTGCACCTTTGCCATATAATGCTTTCAGATAAAGTGCCAATGTTGCAACCAATGTTTTACCTTCACCGGTTTTCATTTCTGCAATTTGACCATTTGCCAAAACCATACCACCAATCAATTGCACATTAAAGTGACGCATACCAACGGAACGCGCCGCAGCCTCGCGCACAACGGCAAATGCATCAGGCAATACAGACTTTTCTTTTTCGCCATCCGCCAACCGTTTTTTTAATATTTCTGTTTGTGCCCGCAATTCATCGTCACTCATTGCGTGATATTTTGGTTCCAAATCATTTATCAATGACACAGTTTTATCATAAGATTTAACAATTCTGTCATTTGCAGAACCCAACAACAACTTAATAATATTCATACCTTTTTCCTTTATTTTTATCACAGCATTTATAGCAATTTTCTATTTTGCGGTCAAGCCACTTTATGATATAATCTGTTATGAAAAATAAACAAGTGATTTTTATAAATTTTTTTGATAAATCGGGGGAAAATTATGCACGATCAAACAGTTAAAATGCTTAAAACCGAAGATATAACCAGCGAAGTCTATACAATCGCACCAACCCAGATGGAATTTATCGCCACAATGATTGGAAATACTGTCGCAGATAGTATGAATATGCGCACTTTTACGCCAAAAATTCGTGCTATTGCGATGCAGGCATTACAATCTGCGTTAAAGTCTGCGCGTCACATGGGTGAAAATCCCCAGAAATAATTGGTTGATTTTTCAATAATATATACTAAAATCAATGCTATTCAGGTGGAAAAAGCATAGCCGCAATTCCATGCGGAGGAAAGTCCGGACTGCATTGGGACGCATAGTGGCTAACGGCCACGCGGGGTGACCCGACGATTAGAGCAACAGAGACGATCCGATTTAGTTCGGTATGAAACGAGGCAATCTCTATGTGCAGCAACCCCAAAAAGGTTCTTTGCCCAGTCCCAGGGCTATAAAGAACGGGTAGGGGGCTTGACACCTTGTGGTAACACATTGTGCAGATTAATTATGCTTACTACCGTAAATTTGTCCCGTTGGGCGCCGTTAACCCGCGGTTCCACAGATTTATGGCAGGACAGAATCCGGCTTATATATCCACTCTGACAAAAAACGGCACCTACGCACCAGCAATGGTGCGTTTTTTTAACCGAAAAACGCCCCAGAAATAATTCGCAGGGCGTTTTATCGTTTGGTTGTAAACTGTAAATTATTGATTACATGTTGTGTCGTCGCATACATAATACATGGTGCCCTTGTAATATGTCTTGAACGTTTTTGCTGAATCCGCAGACATCTTTACCTTTATGTCTTTTACAGGTGTCATATTGATATAAAATTCTGCCTTGCCATCGCCATCGTAATCAAATGCCACAGATGGTGCTGTCTTTTTATCAGAACGCATACGAACCGTATTGTCGCCAACATGTAACACGCGCCCGCAATCGCCTGGTTCGTTGGCGCCAACACCACTGCCAGTTGTAGTTAATCCTTCTGGACATGAACCAATAGAGTTTTCATCTGTTGTGGCACTGGTTTGACCATAATAAACCGTTCCACCCTTTGACCACATTGCTGTTCCAACATTGGTACATGTTCCTTTATCAGTTAAAACAGCAGCACCATCACCACATGTCACATAACATTTGTTAATAGAGTTGTGTGCGCTAACACTGTTGCTGACAATTCCATATCCGGTTGGGCATGCTGTGCACTCTGTTGCGCCAACACCACTGTATGTATTATTGGTACATACTGGACATGTGTTATTAGACAAGTAAGCACCAGCAACACAAGAATCCACCGAACACAAGTTACTTACAGTATTATTGTCGTTCCAAGTTGTTGTGTTCCAACTAGATACATTGGCAATTCCGCAAGATACACAGGAATCCGCGCTTGTTGCACCCGCACCCGATGTTGTTGTGCCACTGGTACATGCTGTACAAACCGCTGTTCCACCTGTGCTGTAACTACCTGTGGTGCATGCGACAGGTTGTGCGGTGCCACCTGTGCAATAACTGCCGGCTGGACATGATACACATACGCCTTTTGTGGAATTATAATATCTTCCTGCATCACAATTTACTTCCCATCCAGCAATCAATATTTCATCGCTTGTAAATATATTTGGTCCAGGTAATACACCACTTGCAGGAATCTTTATGGTCCCATTCAGATAATATCCAGTGAATACATATTCTGTTTTTGTTGGTACAGAAACACTTGTTATTGCATGGTTGTTTGCATCTGTCCACTGTGTATCATACAATTCTTTAATAGTAACATCATCTGTTGAACCGTTAATTGCGCCACCATCTTGCTTCAAAGTGACAGTGTATGTTTCGTATGTACATGCACCAGAAATATTTACACCATCGCGTTGCCAACCTGTATTACAGTTGTATTGTGCATACACTGTTACATCCTTATTTGTGTTCCATGTGACAACCAATTCGCCAGAACGCAACACAACAATATTGCCGGTCAATTGAGCATCAAAGTAACCATTGAATTGTGCGTGTTCCTTCTTGATAACAGGATCAACGATATTTATAGATGAACTATTATACGCATTGGTGCACTTGTTATCTGTGTACCACTTTGCAACCTTTGGATCTGTATCGTCGGTAAGTTTGTACAAGAATGCAGGATCTTGTTCATTTATACCACCATTCTTGGTTGCGTTAAATATCACCTTGTTACATTTTGGTGTCCATTTAGCATAGAACGTCTTGTCGCCTGTCGAGTCAGCAGCAATTGTTTGTGTAGATGAACAATTTGTGTAACGGTTATCTGTGCACCAACCAGCAAATTCATATCCATTGCGAGTTGGGGTTCCATTAACAGTTTGGCCGTCACAGCTGTTATATGTTGTTGGAACACCACTTGTTGCATTTGTGCCGCCATTTAATTCATATGTGATGTTATATTTCCAACATGCATACATTTTTACAGCACCATTATGTCCAGTGACAATCATGTTGTTAACAGTTGTATTCCCAGCTGGGTATGTTTGTGGTGTAAATACACCGCACGGTACTAAGTTATTGTCATCGGTTTTACATTGCCAGTGATCATATGTACCACTCGCTGGTGCTGTAAATGTATTTGCTGCAATTGTGCATGCTGTATCATATTGACAGTAATTGCCATCCGTAGGTCCATTTCCAGAACCGCCATTTGCATCATAATATATCTTTACACCCCAGTTATCCCATGTGGCGGTCAGGGTTGCTGTACCACTTGTGACACCCAATGCATCACTATCGCAATTCACAGTTACGCCACCGTTGTGGATGGTTGTGTCATTAACTTTCCATCCAGCAAAACTGTATCCTGTGATACCTGTGATTGCATCTGCTGTGGTAAATGTACTGCCGTATGTGCATGTTGTGCTGGCTGGTGCGGTGCCAAATCCACCATTCGCATATTGTATAGTAATAGTGTTTCCTGTGGCGCAATTTGGACTGGTATTTGTACCAGCACCCGCGGCACCTTCAAATGTTCCTTCTGTATTACCATTATTATTCCATCCTGCGACGCAAGTATAAGAATATTGACATTTATTACCAGATACACCAGTGACTTTACATTCAGAAACATGTGTCCCCTTGGTGCATTCACAGTCAGCATATTTTGCTGTCAAAACTGTGTTCTCAACGAATGTTGTGTTTGCTGGCAACGCACCAGATTGACCAATCTTTGCAACGCTATCCAGATAATACCCCGTAAATACACTCGAGTTATTCTTATAAGGTCTGGCCACACTAGTAATCTCTGTCCCATTTGCATCTGTCCATTTAACGGTATAGATTTCCTTGATGGTTATATCTGCATCTGAATTATTAACCTTGCCACCATCGTGTTTCAAAGTAATATCATATGTTTCGTATCCGCATTCGCCACGGATATTTGTGCCATTATTCCGCCAACCTGGATTACAGTTGAACTGTGCATATACAACTATATCACTATTTGTATTCCATGTGCTGTCCAATGTTCCATTAGCGGTAACCACATTATTTCCAGCCAGTTTTTTATCATAGTATCCGATAAATGCGGCGTTACGCTTGTTACCCTTGATTTCATTAATATTAATCGTGTTACTGGTATATGGTTCAGTGCATTTGTTGTTCGTATACCATTTTGCAGATTTTGGTTCCACATCGTCTGTGAACTTATATAACACAGATGGGTTTCTTTGTGGGTTAGCCGATTGGTTGGCTGCATTTTCTTTGGCATCAAATGTCACCATATTGCATTTTGGACTGCAAGACGGTTCAGATGAATTTTCGTTAGACATATTATAACCTGTATCACAAGATGTTGTATAATCAACACTTCCGTTGCTAGCAACCGCAAGTGTGCAACTGCCATGGCTTACATCTGCACAATTTGTTGCCCATGCCGCATAAATTGTTTTGTTTTCATTTACAGTCCAACTTGCCGCCACACCAGATGTGTTAATTACTTGACCTGATAAAGCAGTTGCATCTGTACTTACTGCGGATGCCTGTGTTGTCGCAAATCCACGGAATGTATTGCCTGATTTAGTTGGTATAACATTGCTTGATGTTGAATACTCGCTGGAACATTTTGAATCGGTATACCATTTGTCGCTGTCTGTTATTTTATACAACACAGTTGTCGAACCCGCCGTTCCACCATTTGCGTTCAATGTAATTGTATTGCAATTTGCAGACCATCTGGCATACAAAGTAGTATTGGATGTTTTATCCCATGTTCTCGCACTGGCACCCCCAGATGTATAATATTGTGTTCCACCAGTAGCAGCATCTGTGTCATAAAAGCCTACAAATGTATAACCTGTCCGTGTTGGCAATGTTATTGGTGTCGGCATGTCGCTACCGAATGTAGCTGTTACGCTGGTTGTGCCATCATTTGCATCTGTTGCATTTTTGTCCAATATCACTGTAACACTAATTCCAGAGCAATTCCTTGATGAATTGTGGTCTGTTGCATTTGTTGTATTAGGTGTTCTGTATCCTGTGTCACAAGAATGCACTATGCCACTTAAATCAGCAGATGTTTGACCATATAATACTGTATGTGATTTTTCACTTACATACCAACCCCAAGTGTAACCAGAATTATTTGGGGTAGAGCATGTTTTACCAACCTCATGTACCTGGGTACCTGCGGTACAAGTGACATAGCAATATGGATTATATTGACCGTCGTTTCCAACTGTGTATCCCGCTGGACATGTTGTGATGTATTTGCATGTGCCTGGTTCGGAACTTTCATCCAATGTACATGTTGCGCCATCGGTTGCCTTGCACAACGCACAATATCTTGCATAGAATGTCTTGTTGCCATAATCAGTTGTAGATACAATCTTTGGCAAGTTACAACCGGTTCCGTTTGCATTATTGCACCATGCAGTAAATGCAACATCAGTCTTTGTTGGTTTGCTGGTTATCGTTGTACCTGTGGCATATGTATATTTATTTTTGGCTTCTGCAAATGGTGACTCTACAAAATTCTTGTTTTCAACGCCGACTATAAATGTTTTTGAAACCAAGTCATAGAATCCTCTTGCATTATCGGATTTGCGTTGAACAGGGATACCATAGAACCTCAATTGTCCGTTATCATATATTCTGAAATATTTCATACGCGCGGTAACTTTCTGGTTGTATGAACCATTATTATGATTACAGAATACCGCAACAGAGCTTTTACGGTTCAAATCGCCAGACCATTCAACATCGCTCAACTTTGTTCCATTTTTAACCAGGTACGCAGTATGATCTGGCTGTATAGCAAATGCCCAACTTTCAAATACGTCACCATCTGACCTATAACCCATATTTTGACCTGTGGTTGAACCAAGCCACGCTGGACGACCAGCCTTTGAGCCATGCAAAATACCACCATACACATAATTATCTTCTACACCAAACAATGATGTGCTACCGGCATCAGAATAATCTTGTGCATTCCATTCGTACACAACACGATTTGATGTCAGCTTAACACCTGTATCGATACATTGTGTTCCATTGGATTCAAGATATTGCAACGGCTTATAGTCGCTGGATAAATATGCACCGTCATTCAAAACATATTCTATATTATATTCATTTGCAGTCCATTGCGCGACAATTGCTGTCGATGTGCCACTGTATGCGTGTGTATAAGTATAGATACATCCTTTCGATACTGTGGCGCCAGCACTCTTTACTGTACCATCTGCCAATTTCCATCCATTAAATGTATAACCTGTCCGACTTGGTGCATCTGGCAACTCTAAATCACCGCCGTATGTACAAGTTTTGTTATCAATAGTACCGCCACCATTTTCATCCCAATTCAGTGTGATAGAGTTACCTGTACAATCTCTTTCATCGTCATGGTCTTCTGGCTGGTCTTCTGTGTCTGGTGTTGAATATCCAGGGTCGCATGTTTCATATCCAGATATAGAACCATAACTTCTGTTATGTGCGGCTGTCCACCAGTTACCACTTGGGCTGACACATGTGCCGTATGCTTCAACAACCCGTGTTCCAGCGTCACAGTGTATTTCACATTGGGTTACATCTGTTTTGCCTGCTGTTGTATTGGCTCTATAATTAGAATCGCATGTTCCGCATGTGCAACCACTCACGCAACTGCCTGATGCATTTGTTCCACCACAACTGCTATAATACGCAGCGCCCAATTTACCACATGTGTTACCAGATGTGCAATCACTACTATCCGGTGTGCTGCTCTTACCACCGCCGGTTGAATAATAGCCACCATCAACCGTGCCACCCTTATAGGAACTACTGCACACACCACCGGTTGAACTTGTTCCGCAACCATTGTTCCAATAACCGGCCGCAACCGCAGAACAACTGCCTTGGGCTTTTTGATTGGTGTATGTTCCGGCATCGCACGCTGTTTGATTGCAAGAACTGTTTGCATAATATCCTGCATCTGCTTCCTTACATGCGGAACTGCTGTTGGAACCAGTGTTGCTATTGTATTTACCTGTGCCACAACCTGTCTTACCACCTGTGCCGTTATAATGTACTGTGACATTGCCTGGGCAATATCCACCACATGTACAATCTGTCTGACCTTTGGCGGCTTCTGCGACGAACATACCCGCCGTGGTTGTTAAATAACAGTCATTTATACTGCTGCTTTTTGCTGCGCTATATGGATACACTTCACTTGTTCTGACACTACAATTTTCTATACCACCAATTGAACCATAGTGAATCTTTGCACCACCCGGACAATAGTTATTTTCAATACAATCTACCTGATTACCTTTTCGTTTTGCAACATATTGTTGTTTATTTGTGTTCAAATAACAATTTTCTATACTACCTCTATCGCCATCTGAACCAGCATTATACGGAGCAGGGCAGTCATACAATGTGTTGTCGTTGGCTGGAGAATAAGAACCGTCTGGAACTGGATCGCATGTTGTGCCATTCAAATACCGACCAACCGCGCAACCCCATATTGGTGTCAATGTGATTGTGTCGCCATTAACGGTTGTTGCAGTACTGATAGATGCGCCCGCGGCATATGTGCCTGTTGTACAAGAACCATAAACTGATGTGCACGCCCATCCCATAAATGCCGCATTAGCCTTGGTGTATGTATTAGCTGGCGCGGTACATGTTTGATTATATATGCAATCCGTCGGTGATGTTGGTGCAGTATTATTGTCACTTATACCTCTGGCATACACAACCTTGAATTGATTATTTGCACAGTCATAACTATAAGATGTATCGCCCGCATTACCGCTGTATGTTCCTGAGTCGTGATATCCGGCCGTACAACTGATAGAGCAGGTTGGTTTATTGTCCACAGATGTCACAACCGTCGCTGTTCCATTTGTCGCACTGCATGATACAGGTGCCCATGCTGCATACAGGGTTGTCTCACTAGTAAATGTTCCACTGGTTGCACCGCTGGTTGCAGTACTGGATGTGGACCATCCTTTGAATATCTTTGCCGATGTGCCTGTGTCCTTACTTAATCTTGTTGTAGAGGTATATGTTGGTAAATCGCAACTTACGTTATGGGTGCATGTTACACTACCGTTGTTGTTATTAACAGATGAACCACCATCACCAGAAATCAAACCGCTTCCGCCATTTTTATTTAATGTTATGGTATATGACTTCAAATCGCATGTTGAACCACTGCGGTCATTAGCGCTGGAATAAGTTCTGCTGGCACCACCACCGATACTATACCCATTATCGCAAGCACACAATGCCGCCCCAGCATTGGATGAAGCATGTGCCGCACAATTGTTGCATGATTGGGTTTCATTTAATGAAATGGCTTCGCCGACTTTATATGTATCCGCAGAACATGCAACAGAATTACCGGTTAACACCAATACCTCGCCCACAGCAGTTTCCAAGTTGTCTGTCAAAATATCAATTCTGCCCAAAACAGGTTGCCATGTGACGCCATCTGGTGATACTTCTATCAGTACATTATGATATGTCCGGCCATCTGTATATAATGCGAATTTAATTGAACCGATATTAGTCACGCTACCCAAATCAAATACTAATGGGTTGCCTGCACCAGTTCCTTCATATGGATCTCTTTTCCAACTTCCATCTGTTGCGGCGCCTCTGCTCTTGCCAGCTAATAAATTAGTTCCCGTGGCATCATTTGCTTCAAATGCCTGGATTTCAACAACATGCGTATACGCATTTGCAGTCGATCCATTAGAATTAACGCGGATGTAACGGATTGGCAATGTAGTCTTTGTAACAACGCGTCCATCGCTGATTGTTCCTTTACAATCATTTTTGTTATCATGATCCGAAGCCCGTACAGATTCTATATTGCTGTTATATCCATTTATACAATATGTAACAGGTGATATATTGCCGTAATTCACCAAATGCTCTGATGTGTACCATGGACCATTTGGTGTTGTGCATTGTCTTGCTGTGGCTGCAACACGAGTACCCGCGTTACACTTTATTTGGCATTGGCTTTGGTATTGTTTTTCATCATCTTTGTTTGCGGTATAACCCTCTGGGCAATCATTTTTAACACCCCCAGAGCAATATGTCGCCCCTGTACATTTTGATTGACCTGTTCTGGTTGTTGATGTTCCGCCGGTTGAATACCATCCCGCCGTGACAGACTTTCTGGTTTCTGTTCCGCCAGGGCAATAGTATTCATTACCACCGCAGGCCGTGCAAGAACCATTGTTCAGATAATAACCTTCGGCACAAGATGTTGCAGAACAAGAGTTTGAGCCACCATAATAATACACCCCACTAACCTTTGTAGAATTAGGTTTGTCATCTGTGGTGCAAGAACGATAACATTGTGTGGACGCGTTACGAACGCTAGCACTATATGCGTACGCTGGGTCGCCAATTTCCGCGGCACAACTCTTACATGCGTCATTACTTGTGCTTGTCTTATATGTTCCGTCAGCACATTCAACACATTCCCCAGACTTATTTAATGTATATCCAGGATTACAACTCCAATTCGCAGTATATGCTTTGTTGCCAGTTGCGGTTGTCGAAATTGTAACGGTTGTTTGGGCCGTTGAACCATTAGAACCAGTCCATCCAAGGAACTCAGAATAGTCCTTGGTTGGTGTGCCATTAATAGTTGCACCGATACCGTATGTATAAACATCTGGTGCGCCAGCATAGTTGGTTCCGCCAGACATGGTATAACCAATACTATAATCTTCAATCGGGTAACAGTCGTCTGTTCTGGTTTGTGTTTCGCCATTTTGTGATTTGTCTATCGAATGTCCAGTAAAGCAGGTACATGCATTTGCCGTATTATTGGCATTGGTTGAACTGTTTGATGGACATGCAGAACATGATACAGTTGTACCACTAACTGACGGGGCAAAAGTATTTGCATTACATGTTCCACTATATGAACAAGAATTCGAATTCTTGGTCACATTGCAACTATATGCACCAGTACCTTTTTGACAAGAATCACAATCCCACGGACAAGCGTTAGTGGATGCCGAACCTGTATAATGGGTATTATTTGCAGGCTTGTTCGAACATTCGTGTATTGCATTTTCTAATCCACTGTAATTACCCGTGCCAACATAAGAGCAAGTGTTTGTCTTGTCTAAATAATATTCTGCTATACACAAACAGTCTGATGACGCAGATGATGTCTCTGTTTTTGTATTAGTATTTGTACGAAAATCTTTACATTGACTTAAATCATTGCTGATTCCACTGTAATTACCATATCCAACAGGTTTGCAGACGCCGTCTTTCAGATAATAGCCACCTTTACACAAACATTGTGTTGAAGATGAAGAAGTTGTGCCAGTGGTTGTTGTATCTGCACGGAAATCCGAACACTTATGCAACTCATTTTCTACGCCGCTATAATTACCCTGACCAACCTCAAGACATTTACCATTACTCAAATAATATCCATTATCACATACGCAACTTGGACCTGTTGATGCAAAGTGTTCTTTGGCCGAACAAGTACAAGACCAATCGTAACCCGGTGTGTATTCCCAACTGCCATTAGATGCAGTGCAAGATCCACCAGCAACACTGCTGTACGAAACCCAACGACGTATCGGACGTGTACAAGAACCACCCGTTACATCTTTGGTATCTGTGCTATTTTCCCACTTGTCGTATGTAGAACAGGCAACACAAGTCCCGCTTTCATTTTGGTAATTCTTGTTGCACTGCCAACTACAAGCATTAGAACAAGCATTAGATGTATATGATGAATTATCCGCAGGTTTATTTGAACACTTTGAACAACTGCTGGTGCCACCATAATTTACAGTATGTTGAGCACTGTAATAACCAGTAGCACAACTTCCCCAGTTAGAACTATTTTGTCCACCTGTACCAATATAATGTGAACAATCAACGGTGATATAACATGCATCTATTGATGTTCCTTTGCCGGATTGTGATGTGTATCCAGTCGGGCAGGGACCACAAGCAGACTCTGTTACACTGCTCGATGCACTGGACGGTTTGCTGGTTGTTGAACCGCCTTCGCAATAATATCCTTCTGCCAAATTCTTACAAGATGTTTGACCCTTGGTGTCTGTATATGTTCCAGCCGGACATGCAAATCTTTCACCACCAACACAATAGTATCCAGGTTCACATTCTTTTTGATCGGTTCTAGTTTTATATGATGAACCACCAATTGTATAATAACCATCACTTACTTTTGAACAACTACTTAAATCACCATACTTCACAGTATGGGACGGTTTATAGTATTCTGAACTTCCACATTCTGTTGCACTGGATGCTTTGGTTTGAACATAATGACCTGCTATACTATTGGTATAACATGCTGTCACGCCACTGCTATTATTATTATTACTATTTGGATAGAACCCAGACGCTATATCACTACATGATTTACAATCGCCACTCTCTAAATAATACGATGACTTACAGGCTGTTGCAGTTTGGCTTCTGGTACAGTTGTCAGGCGTACAATCAGATACAATATTTCCATTATATTGCTTTGTATAATTACATGTCCCCGGAGTACAGTCGGTCAAAGAACGACTATACCATGATGCAGGTTGGTCTGGATTCAACTGTGAACCTGTGTGTTGGAATGTCCCAATACAAGTGGCTTCAGACCCAGCCACTACATTTCTATAACCACTTGGACATTGTCCACAGCTATATCCACTTAAACAATCGGTACTCTTTGGTGTTGCGCTCTTACCACCACCGCTACTGAAATATCCGGTTTCTATAGTACTGCAACTGCTGGTGGTTGAACGACCACTGACATTTCCACCATAATATATATTTGATGTTGATGTGCTATATGTCTTTTCTGGACATGCACTTGCACCCGCACTGGCTGATGCTACACGATAACCAGCAGATAATGTTAAATAACAATCGTTAATACTGCTAGAGCCTGCGGCACTGTTTGTGTATTTTCTGCTTGTGGCGGTTTCGCAACTCGTCTGGCTTGCAGAACATGCGGCAGCATAATAGCCAGCATCTGCTTTTGATTGTGTTGTTTTACCATCTGCACTGTAATATCCTGCATCTGTGCATCCACAAACTTTACCTTTCATAAAATCAACACCATATCCGCCGGCATAAGAATAAGAGTTGTTCCATTCTGATTGCTTTTCTATTATCGAACGATACCCACCAGCGCATGCAGACGGTGCATAACTTTGACACCAACTATTTCTACCGCCATATATACCATCTGCATAATAACACAGAGTAGAATAGGTTGCCGTATCATCCATATCGGACATCTCAGCATAACAACCATTGATGCTGTTGTGGATATTATTTGACCACCAGCCGGCATAACCAGTTACGCGTTTTGCTAAATCGCCAGTCGCCGCAGGGCATTCAGAACAACTGGACGCACCAGCGTCTGAATATTGTGGACGACCATTGGCACCAGTTTTCGATGCACAGTTTCCACAAGTGTATCCACTGATACATGTACCTGTTGCACTTGTTCCACCACCATTACTGAAATATCCGGCTGTGATACTACCACCATGATAGTCGTTGCTGCACACAGAACCGTTTGCATCAGTACCACAACCGTCATTCCATTTACCACCTGAAACCGCAGAACAACTGGATGAACCCGCCCCAGCATAAGTTCCCGCACCACACACAGTACAACTGCTTGCACCGCCCGTGCTGTATGTGCCAGCGCTACATGTGCTTGGACATGATGATGTTGCACCAGCAGCACCATAACAACCAGCATCTACATTACTACAACTGCTTGCACCACCCCCGCTGTATGTACCAGCAGCACATGTGTTCGGACATGATGATGTTGCACCTTCAGAACCATAACAGCCAGCGTCTACATCACTACAACTACTTGAGCCAGCTAAGCTATATTTACCAGCAGCACATGTATGCGGACACGCTGTAGATGCGCCAGCATCACCGTAACAACCCGCATTTACATCACTACAACTGCTTGCACCTTCACCTGAATATGTTCCAGCCGCACAGGTTGCCAGACCAAATGTTTCTGTGTGAACCGTTGATTGATTAGATGCATTACATACCACGGTAGATTTTCCTGGACAATATGATCCCGCTGGACAAACCTTTGCATCAGAATAATATGCATATGATCCACATCCAGCCCTGGTGGCTAAATAATATCCTGCATTAACCGCATGCCAACCATACGACGATGTGTTGTCGTATTTTTTTGAGGTAGCGTTATAACTTGCATATTCATATAAACTACCGCGTGGACCAGATAACCATGATAACACATAACACTGTGTTATTGACGAGAATCCAGTTCCTTGCTGTAACGATGTCCCATCCCATTTTGTTGGACCAAAATAATTATCTGGGAAGGTTGTACGTTTGTTCTCTGTGGCGTCTGGACAATCATATTTTTGACCGTCAACGCAGTATGTGTAATTTTCGCACCTGGTTTGACCCTTACAATTATTGCCGCTGTT
>Ga0310786_10006500_pt1 | contig 15518 bp, 12 predicted proteins | sample AusTroGonzalo_MG_FD_203881 | JGI IMG/M metagenome (GOLD analysis project Ga0310786, IMG submission 203881) | Bovine rumen microbial communities from tropical cattle in Woodstock, Queensland, Australia - Gonzalo_03 (v2) (version 2) | ecosystem: Host-associated > Mammals > Digestive system >... | reverse complement strand
GTGAGGAACGACTATGCGGCCATCAAGAGAGCCATCGAACACCAATATAACAACGGACTGCTGGAGGGAACTGTCTGTAAAATCAAGGCCATCAAAAGAGTCATGTACGGAAGGACATCATTCAAGTTACTGGAAATAAAATGTACAAAATCGATTGTTGGGAATAGGAAATCAACAGAATTCTGAGATGAACCTTTTTTAACGTTCTCGAAATGTTAACTCACACTAAATCCAGTAGAACCTAAAAATCAATATAGAATCGTCGGAAACCAAGTTTTCAACGAAGACGAGTATTAGACAAATCAATACGGCGGCGTGAGCCATCAGACATCACGGCGGCAGTCACAACATCTTGTGATTGCCGCCGTGAACCTTTTATTGGGCCTTGGCCGTGACGACGGTCACAATATAGGCACTCAGCAGGACGAGGATGCCAGCAACAGGCTTGTCCCAGGTAAGGATATCCTGGCCGAGGATAATCGCAACGAACGAAGCTATCACCGGCTGAAGGTTGGTGTAGATGCTGACCGTGGTGGCCTGCAGATACTTCATCGCAAAGGGGATGAGGAAGAAACCGAGGGCTGTGGCGCAGATGACGATGAAGGCCATCTCAAGTACACCGTCCCATCCCCAGGCAGCGGTGTAGAGCGCGTTGGCAGGGAGTTCGGGAATGGCAATGGGCACAGTGACGATGGCAGATATCAGGAAGACATACTTCATCTGCGTGACAGGCGAGTATTTCGAGGCCACATTACGCGTAATAATAAGGTAGATGGCCCACGTCAGCACACTCAGGATGGCGAGGGAAATACCGATCAGATCGTTCTTGCCAGAGCCAAGCGACTGACTCATCAGTACCATCAACACAGCACCAGCGATTCCCAACAGCACCCCCACAGACTTCATCGGCGTGATCTTCTCACCGATGGTCAGGGCTGCACAGAGCATCACTGCCACAGGCGTCAGCGTGGCAATCAACGAGAAATACACGGGGCTCGTATAGTCGAGTGCCCAGGCCGTGAGACTCTGTGAGATCACGAAGCCCAACAATCCGCCCAACAGGATGGTGATAAGGTCCTTGCGCTCGACATGCTCCTTTGGCATAAAGGCCGCGATGATCCAGAAGAGGATGCAGGCACCGAGGGAACGTGAGGCCATATAGCCCATGGGTGTCACCCAATCGTCGAGCAGGAGTTTTGTGACAGGAACGCCAAGTCCGAAGATGGTGTTGGCGAGGAAGATGGCGCTGTGCGCCTGGAGTTTCTTATTCATCTTGATATCTACGATTTATGATTTTGAGAGTGCAAAGGTACACATATTCGCTGAAAAAACAAGGCAGTTCGCTGAAAAAAATTGCAAGTTATGGGTAAACGCCCTACCTTTGCATCAAAATTCAAACAACTAAAGCATTTCAGACATGAAGAAAAAGAATCTTATCGGGATGGCCGTCATCGCACTCTTTGCCGTGACAGCATGTTCATCCGACGACATCCTGGACCAGTCCAACTACAACACAACCGTCAGCGACGACGACAATATGACGACAACAGGAACCACGGACAATGTCACCGATGGTGCATCAACCGAAGGCGACGTCACCACGTTCACAGTGGCCTTCAACAAGAATGCGATTGCCGAGAGCCAAACGGTCGATAGCGAGGACGATGACTACATCGAGAACACCACCTTCGCCAAGACCATCACCATCACCTACTCTACCTCCGGCAGTGCTAAGGTCAGTGGCGATGACGAAGGAATCGTCAGCATCAACGGTAACGATGTCATTGCCACCAACACTGGCAACAGCATCATTAAATATGTGCTTACCGGCGAGACCACTGATGGATTCTTCAAGCTCTACTCTTCGAAAAAGCAGGCCATCGTGCTCAATGGCGTAAAAATCACCAATCCTGACGGTGCCGCCATCAATAACCAAAGCAAGAAGCGCACCTTCATCGTACTCAACGACGGCTCAAAGAACTACCTGACAGATGGTGCAAGCTATGCTGATGCCACTGACGCGGAGGACATGAAGGCCTGTCTCTTCTCCGAAGGCCAGCTTATCTTCAGCGGCTCAGGCTATCTCGAGGTCGATGCCAACTGTAAGGCAGGTATCCGCAGCGACGACTATGTGCGCACTCTGCCCAAAACCAATATCTACGTCGATGCCTCCTCGGGCAACGGCATCCGAGGCAATGATGCCGTCATCATCACAGGTGGTGTCATCAACGTCAACATCACCGGTACTGCCGACAAAGGCCTCTCCTCCGACGGTGAGATCCGCATCGACGGCGGACGCACCACCATCCTCACCAGTGGCGGCTACGAATACGATGAGGACGACAAGGACTACAGTGCTTGCTCAGGCATCAAGGCCGACAGCCTTATCACCATCAATGGCGGCGAATTGAACATCAAATCGACAGGCACAGGCGGCAAAGGCATCAACTGCGACGACAAGATCACCATCAATGGTGGCATCACCCGCATCATCACCACCGGTAAGCGACAGAAGGACTCCAAGGGCAGCGTCTCACCCAAGGGTATTAAGGCCGACGGCAACCTGACCATCAACGGCGGACAGGCACAGGTGCGCCTCGAAGGTACGGGTGACGGTACTGAGGCCATCGAGAGCAAAGGTGAGATACACATCGAGGCAGGCACCGTGGAATGCTACAGCTACGATGATGCCATCAACTCGAAAGGCAACCTTTACCTTGATGGCGGCTATGTCTATGCCCACAGCTACAATAACGACGGTATCGATTCCAATACAAATCTATATATTAACGGCGGCGTAGTGATTGCCGAAGGTGGCGCACAGCCCGAATGCGGCATCGACGCAGCCGAGGGATATTCAGCATTCATCAATGGTGGCACAGTGATCGCCGTGGGCGGCGGCATGCAGGCCATATCTTCTTCATCCAAACAAGCCAGCATCGCCGTCTCGGCATCACTGGGCACCACCATTGGTCTGCTGTCAGGCCCCACAGCTATTCTTGCCTACACATTACCCAGCAGCGACAGCGGTACATCTCTGATAATCTCATCGCCGTCGTTACAGGCAGGCAACACCTACATTCTCCGCGCAGGTTGTGAAGTCACTGGTGGCACGCCATTCTACACCCTCATCACGGGTTGCACCATCGGCAGCGGATCACAATCCGTCGATGTCACAGCCTCTACCGCCATCAACGGCTCAATGGGTGGTGGCCCCGGGAACAGCGTACCTGGTGGTGGCGGTCATCCCGGTGGATGGTAAAGAGAAGTGAGAAGTGAGAAGTGAAAAGTGATAAATGATAAGTGAAAAGTGAAAAATTAGCTGTCGCCGTTAAATTTTCAATTATCAATTATCAATTATCAATTAAATTCTGTATCTTTGCCACCAAATAACGAAACGACTATGGACGAGAAACAGAGAATCACCCAGCTGCGGAAGGAGCTGCACGAACACAACTACAAGTATTACGTGCTGAATCAGCCAACCATCGGCGACCAGGAGTTTGACTTCATGATGCACGAACTGCAGGATCTGGAGGCGAAACATCCTGAAATGGCCGACCCCAACTCTCCTACCCAACGGGTGGGCAGCGACCTGAATGAAGAGTTCCGGCAAGTAGAGCATAAATATCCGATGCTCTCACTGGCCAACACCTACAACGAACAGGACGTGGCCGACTGGTACGATAGTGTCAAGAAAGGCTTGGCGGGTGAGGACTTCGAGGTGTGCTGTGAGATGAAATACGATGGTCTGTCAATCTCGCTAACGTATGTGGACGGACAGCTGACACAGGCTGTGACGCGTGGCGACGGGGTTCGTGGCGACGACGTGACAGCTAATGTGAAGACCATCCGGGCCATCCCACTCGTATTGCCAGGCAAAGGATACCCCCAAGAATTTGAGATCCGTGGTGAGATTCTCATGCCATGGGCAGTATTTGAACGATTGAACAAGGAACGCGAAGAGGCTGAAGAACCGCTCTTCGCCAATCCACGCAATGCCGCAAGCGGGACGCTGAAGAGTCAGAAGTCAAGTCTTGTGGCAAGTCGTCAGCTCGACGCGTACCTTTATTATCTGTTAGGTGAGGAACTGCCCGCCGAAGGACACTTCGAGAACTTGGAGGCAGCCCGTTCGTGGGGCTTCAAGATCAGCGAAGGCATGAAGAAGGTGAAGACCCTTCAGGAGATTTACGACTACATCAACTATTGGGATCAAGCACGCAAAACCCTTCCTGTAGCCACGGATGGCATCGTACTGAAAGTAAACTCGTTACGTCAGCAGCGTTCACTCGGCTACACAGCCAAGAGTCCACGCTGGGCCATCGCCTATAAGTTCAAGGCTGAGCGTGTCTGTACCCGTTTGAACGAGGTGACCTATCAGGTGGGACGCACGGGTGCTATTACTCCTGTGGCGAATATGGATCCCGTGCAGCTGGCAGGCACCACCGTGAAGCGTGCCACCCTCAACAATGAAGACTTCATCCGCTCCTTCGACCTGCATATCGGCGACTATGTCTATGTGGAGAAAGGCGGTGAGATCATCCCGAAGATCGTGGGCGTGGACATCGACCAGAGGCCCATCATCGCCCAGCCAGTACAGTTCATCAAGCGTTGTCCGGAATGTGGCACACCACTTGTCCGCTATGAGGGCGAGGCAGCGTGGTACTGTCCTAACGACACAGGCTGTCCGCCACAGATCAAGGGGCGCATAGAACACTTCATCGCCCGTAAGGCCATGAATATCGACTCGCTCGGCCCGGAAACCATCGACGACTACTACCGTCAGGGGCTGATCCAAAATATCGCCGACCTCTACGACATCGAGGTGCAGCAGATCAATGGCGACGGCTCGCGAACAAAGTCGGCACAGCGTATCGTGAATGGCATCGCCGCCTCGAAGCAGGTGCCCTTCGAACGCGTTGTCTTTGCCCTCGGCATCCGCTTCGTCGGTGAGACCTCTGCCAAGCTGTTGGCCCGTCACTTCAAGAATATTGACGCGCTGATGGCAGCAGGACTGGAAGAGTTGCAGGAGATAGAGGGTATCGGCGAGGTGATGGCAAAGAGCATCATCACCTATTTCCACGACGAGAAAAACCGTGAGATTGTGGAAAGGCTGCGGGGCTACGGCCTGCAGATGGAACTTTCTACGTCCAACGCCCAGCTCTCAACTAAGCTCGAGGGGCAAAGTATCGTCATCAGCGGCGTCTTCACCCATCATAGCCGTGACGAATACAAGGCCATTATCGAGCTGAACGGCGGTAAGAACGTAGGTAGCATCTCCAGCAAGACCTCATTCATCCTTGCCGGTGAGAACATGGGGCCCTCGAAACTTCAGAAGGCCGAGAAGTTAGGGATTAAGATCATGTCGGAAGACGAATTCCTGAGGTTATTAGAAGACTAATCCTCTTCCCAATAACTGATGGTGCGCGTCTGTTCTACCATCACAACCTGAGTGCGGTTGCCCTTTTCCCAATAGGTCAGCTGCATTTTGTTCTTGGTCCAGTTGTCATTTTCATCGCGCTCTGAGTAATCGTTTTTCATAGTTATCGACAGAATGCACTCGTTGTCTTGATTGAAAGCCTTCTGCGTCTGTTGGATTATTTCATTATCACTATTATAGTGGTATTCATTGACGGAACGAATGCCGGACACCGTATTAATGAGTGTGCGACGCTTCAGACAGTTATCGCTCGTATATTCGTAGCTCAGTTGACTCTTGGCACCATTCTTCTCCATCATGGCCGCCTTAACTAAATAGCCGGCAGCATTATACACCCTGTCAATCAGGTCGTCTGACGACAGCCGCCCTGTATCATCAAAATGTAAAATATCATTCTCTGCCACAGGATTATCGGTAATTACCTCCTGTACCATTCCCTTCAGTCCCAGATTGGCAGCATCCTTATAATATGGAGTGGAGTTGAGATAATAGTAGCAGATGGAGCGCGTGCCGTCGTCGTTCAACGGGGTCGATTGTTGGATATAGCCGAGATCATTGATCAGATACAACGAGCCGTCGCCCTTGGCCTTGAAATTTCCCCACTCTCTTTGCAGTTTTCCTAACAGATATTTCTTGTTAAGTTCATAAAGTTTCGTAGTCCGATAAGGGCCACAAGTCACCATCACCTCAGAAAGCAGTTTAGATTTCTCACCGACGGTCACCATCACATTTGACTTGATACCGTAGAAGTCACCAGCGAAATAATAGGTGCCCGGTTCGGCATCCTGAGGTTGTTCCTGTACGAAACCCGATGCCATCAGGGCAGGGATGAACACCGAGTCAGGCCCCTCAAGCGGCACGCCGTTCATAGAGATACACTTAGCGTCGGAAAACGTCTGACCCCAGATGCCTCCCGACACCATTATCATACAAACCAGAAGTGCGAATCTGACCATTTATTTCGCAACAAAGACCACACGACGATTCTTGGCCCGACCCTCCTCCGTCGCATTATCAGCAATCGGAGAATACTGTCCTTTACCCACAGCCGTCAGACGACTACGGTCAATACCTAACTCAACGAGCTTATTCACAATGGCCTGAGCACGACGCTCACTGAGCTTCTGATTGGATTCAGGTGTGCCAGTCGAGTCTGTATGGCCCTGAACCTCGTACTTCAGTTCCGGATTCTGGTCCATCAACGCCTTGATACGGTTGATCTCGGTCATCGACTCCGCCTTGATGTCAGCCCTATTCACATCGAAGGTGATGTCGTAAGTAACAATGGTCCGATACGTGTTGTTGGTGTTGACAACAGGCTTTTTGGTCTGACAGGCAGTCAGTGTAAATAATGCTGCACAGAGCAATACAAAAACTGAATTCCTCATAAACATATCCATTTATAATTTTAGTATCACGGTGCAAAAGTACGTAGAAAAAACGAGAAAACCAATACGTACGAATGCCAAAATATAGAAAAAACCTAAAAAAACGTTAATTAGTCCTTGGTTTATCAATAACTTCATCAAAAATATTGTAATTTTGACCTAAAATTATAAAACTATAAAGATGGTATTAACAGAAAACCTGCTATTTGCAGACAGATATAAGCTTGTAAAACAGTTAGGAAGAGGCGGCTTTGCCGAGGTATGGCTTGCGAAAGACAACTTGACAGATGTTCAAGTGGCGATTAAGGTCTACGCGCCAGGAACAGGTCTTGATGATAACGGCATCAAGATCTTCACGCAGGAGTTCTCGATGGTGTTCGACATGAACCACACGAACTTACTGCGCCCCACGCATTTCGACTGCTGGGAGCGGATGCCCTATCTCATCATGCCTCTCATCAAAAACGGTTCTGCCTTCAAATACCTCGCCGAGGGCAAGACCATACCTGAAGATGAATGCTGGAAGATGCTTCACGACGTGGCAGCCGGACTGGCCTACCTGCACGAGAAAAATCCGCCATTGATCCATCAGGATATTAAGCCTGACAACATCATGATTGGTGACGAGGGACAATACCTGATTACCGATTTCGGCATCAGTGCTCGTGTCAGAAGCACCATCCGAGGCGGTAAGGCCCAGGAACAGAGCGGCGGTACCCTTGCCTATATGGGACCAGAGCGATTCAGTAGCACCCCCAAGCCGATCATGGCCAGTGATGTGTGGTCGCTAGGTGCCATGATGTACGAGTTGATGACAGGACTGCCCCCATTCGGCAACCACGGTGGCGTACTCCAGAAGAACGGAGCCGACATCCCCATTATCGAGGGCGACTATACCCAGGAACTGAAAGACATTGTGACCAGTTGTCTGGCGAAAGAGACATGGGATCGTCCGTCAGCAAGGAAAATTGAGGAGATGGCGTATAATAAACTACACGGCAAGCCTGTCGAGCCAACGGAGCCTATTAAACCTCAGGAGTCAGTAAAGCCTCAAGAGCCTGCAAAGACAATAGATCCCATCAAATCTCAGGAGCCGTCGAAGCCTAAAGACGTCAAACCACAAAAACAGGACAAGCCACAAAGCCAGAAGCCCCAAGAACCCTCTATCAAAAAGAGTAAGCCCATTCAGGCCGGTCCTGACAAGAAGCTGATCATCGGAGGCATTGCGGCTGCTGTAGTGTTGATTGGAATCCTGATAGCCGTCTTCTCTGGCGGAAGCAGTAAAGAGGAAGTTCCTGTCATCGTTGAAACGCCTCGAATAAATTACGATTCCATCGCACAGGTGAGGATCCAGGAGGCAATGGCCATTAAGGGAAGTGCCGATACCATCATCCAGAATCATCCGGATGAATATACCGATGCTTCCTTATATAATAAAGTTGAGGACATCTACATGAGTGCATTCAACAAGCTGAACGATGCACTCATCGACCGCGATTCTCTTTCTGCCGATGTTTCCAATACCGCCATTCAGCAACAAGCCAGTATCAAGTCTGCCCTGTTAAAGATTTACAAAGAACTAGATGCGGGAAAAGAGGATGTAGAGCAATACGGTATAAGGGCTAATGCTATCAAACCGATGATACAGGACTCGCTCATTTCTCAAGAACCCCAAGAATAACTAACTACAATAATAACCCAAAGAACAATGACTAAGACGATTTACAAATTGATGATGATCATCGGGCTGCTGTGCTTCATCCCCTCTGGGGGGTATGCCCAGAGTGCCAGCGACTCCTACAACAAAGGAGTGGCCCTGATGAACAAAGGTGACTATCAGGGAGCCATCGCCAGTTTCAAGGCCTCAATGACTATCAACAAGAGTGCTGCCAACGTCAAGAAATGCAAGGCACAGATTACCAAATGCAACCGCTTGGCAAAAAAGAAGACCGGCACGGCTGATACAGCCAAGAAAGCTCCGCAGAAGACGCTGACGGTCAGTACTAACCGCATCGTTTTCGAGGCTGATGCTGAGGTGACCAAGAGCATCGGCGTCGAGACCCAGCCTGAAACCAACGACTGGATAGCCAACGTTGCCTCGGAACATGAAAGCTGGTGTAAACTGGCCAAATCGATGGACGGCAAGGAACTGCAAATCACCTGTCTACCCTCCAGCAGCACCATCTCAAGAATCACGGGCATTACTGTCATCTATGATCAGGTGACACAATTTATCCAACTGGTCCAGAAAGGACGATCCCCCCAACTCAAGGCCAATATAAACCTCGTCAAGCTCAGCAAGCGCAAGGGCGGTTCGAAGCAGGTGGCTGTCAGCTGCAACAGCGACACGCTGTATGCCGACAATAAGAACTGGCAACTGAGCAAGTATCCTGAATGGTGTGAAGTTTACGTGACCAGCGGTAACGAGATGACAGTCAAGGCCGACAAGCTGACAAAGGAACATCCTGATTTCAAGTCTGGCCGCACTGGAGACATTATCCTTCGCAGTCAGGATCAGGAGTTCATCGTCCATGTAGAACAGAAGTAATAACTTACCTAATAATAACTTAAAACAAAAGATTTATGAGATGCAATAATTGTGGATGGGACAATGCTCCAGGTAGCAGTTCTTGCGTGAAATGCGGGCATCCTTTACAAGTGGAAAATGCGGCGTACAACAACAACCCGTACCAAGGTGTCAACGTGCCCAATTACAATCAGGGGGCCGATCCGCAACCGCGCCCTACAGTCATCAACGCCCAGCCGGCAGCTGCACCTGTTGTACCGAGACCGACAAGGATCGTCAACAGTGCCATGCAGCAGGATCCCCAGCTGAAATCTACCGTTGCTCAGACACCGAAGAGCTGTCCCCATTGCGGCTATCCCGTCATGGGCGATTTCTCCAGTTGTCCCAACTGCGGAGCCAGTGTAGGCTTTGAGCCTAAGCCGACAACGATCCAGCGTCCTGACGGACAGCCTGTGACACCCCAGCCAGCACCGTTGACTGCTCCTGTGACTGCTCCTGTAACAACCACGAAGTCGGAACTGAAAGAACTCGGCATCGACGAGACAGTAAAGTGCGACAAGTGCGGTATGGAAGTATCCATCGAATTCAGCTTCTGTCCGAAGTGTGGTGAGCGTATTCACCTGCCGACCGTCAGGGCCATCCGTCACAAGCCGACGCCCCCCCCCGAGCCACCAAAGCCCAAATGCCGTTTGACGCTGATTCCGGAAGACGATGAGCAGATAGAGCCCATCCCCAACGACTACGAGGGCGCTTCAATCATCCTGACGAGAGGAAATACGGAGGCTAACAACCGTACCATCACCTCGAAGGAGCAAGCAGAACTGATTTGCGAAGAAGGGAAGTGGTTTGTACTGAACAAGAGCGAATTAGGCTCCACCTATCTTGAAGCCAGCCGCAAACTGGAGTTGCAACAAGGCGACATCATCGTGCTGGGTGACAGGAGATTCAAGTTTGAAGCAGAACAGTCAGACAATAAATAAGATCGCGTGAGCACTTACCAGGTCGTTGATAGATGCGATTTCAGACCAGGAGATGTTGTCGACAACAGGTACACGGTCAGGAAATCCCTCGGAGAGGGATCTTTCGGTGTCGTCTATCTCGTTGAAGACGGTCGGGGCGGCAAGTATGCCTTGAAGCTCCTCCGACTGTGGGAGGTTCCTGCGGAGATCCGGCAACCCTTGATGGACCGGTTCGAGATGGAATTCAACACAGGTCAGATCGACTGCGACAACCTGGTGCGTTCACTGGCCTTCGGCACTGTAGGCGGTAATCCCTATATCGTGATGGAGTTTTGTCCGGGTGGCGACCTGGAACCTCTGCTCGGCAAGCCCGACGGCAATACGCCGCGTATCTGTCAGGACATCCTCATTGGACTCAATGCCCTGCATGACAGAGGGAAGGTACACCGTGACCTGAAACCCGAGAATGTGCTCTTCAAGCAGAACGGCAAGGCAGCACTGACAGACTTCGGTATCGCTGGCGACCGCACCCACCGTATGACGCAGCGCAACATCTTCGGTAAGCCTAACCAGGTTTTCGGCACATACGCCTATATGCCGCCAGAACAGGCCATGAGAGCCAGAGGGGGCGCCACCGTGCTACCCACCACCGACATCTTCTCGTTCGGTGTCTTGGTCTTTCAGCTGCTCACCAACCAGTTGCCCTTCGGCTCCCTCGAGTCACACAACGACCTGGCAGAGTACCAGAAGAGAGGCAAGGACGGAATCTGGAACCGCGCTGCACTCCAATATGTCAATAATGGTCAGCAGTGGTCTCGCCTGATAGAAGGATGCCTGCATCCCGACTTCAAGCTACGACTCCAGACAGTACACGACGTGCTACGGCTCCTGCCCCAGGCACAAGGCGGCTATCAGCAACAACCCGTCAGGATGGTACAGTCGTACACGCCCCAGCAGCATACCAGCGGCTATCAGCTGCGCATCCTCCAGGGCGAGGAATACGGCAAGGTCTATAACCTGACACAGCTTGCCAACCAAGGCCGACGGATCCTGACCATCGGACGCCAGCAAGGCAACAGTATCTATATCAAGTCTGATTTTAGCGACTTTATGTCACGTTTCCATTGCTCCATCGAGTTGGCCAGTCCAGGAGTGTGGGCGATTCGCGACGGACAATGGCGTAACGACTACCGTCAATGGGTGAAGTCCAGCAACGGTACCTACGTAAACTCTAAGCCGATCAATGAGAACGGCTACTATCTGAAAGCAGGTGACATCATCGCCATTGGCGACGTCACCCTGAGATTCGAGAATTACTAACCCTTTAATAATAAATTTTATGGAAACTCAAAACTACAAACGCACAGTGGCTGGCTCGGTAGGAGCTGGCGTTGGTGCAATCTTCAACGGTTCAGGACGTACTTATTACATTCTGGAACACAAGACCAGTTCTAAGTATCACAGTGCTGGTGAGTCACAGAAAATCATCATCGACCAGATTGAAATCGGTCGTGATGCCGCTTGTCAGGTACGTTATGACGAGTCTTTTGACACGGTCAGCCGCAAGCATGCAGCCATTGTCCGCGACGGCAACAATTGGCAGCTGATCCATCTTTCGACCTCTAACCCCACACTGGTCAATGGCCGCCCCATCCAGGGTACCTATTACCTGCAGTCGGGTGATGAGATCCAGTTCTCTGTCAACGGTCCGCGTCTCGGCTTCATCCAGCCGCAGGGCAAGCAGGGCCTCACCTCAAGCATCAAGCTCACCGAGCGTATGAACCTGTTCCGCCAGCAGGCACTCCGTCCCTATCGCCGTGCCATCTGGGCATTGTCGGCACTGCTCGTACTCGCCATCCTCGGCTTTGGAGCATGGAACTACAAGTTGAGTCTTGACAATAAGGAACTGCGCCAGGAGATGGCCATGTATCAGACCAAGCTCGACTCTCTCTCGACCGTCAAGCAGACGCTGATGCAAGAAGAGCAGCATCTGACCCAAGAGTTAGCCACTGCACCTGCAGCCAAGCAAGAAGAGATTCGCCAGCGTATCGTTTATGTCAGGAGCCAGCTCTCCAGTGTAGCCAGTGAGGCCAGCCGCTATCAGCAGCAATTGGCACAAACCCGCCAGCGTGCCGTAGAAAGCGGTGCATTCGATGACGATGATGACCTTGTCGCAAACAATTCATCTGCAGGTATTTCTCAAGGTGAAGGAGAGTCATCAGCAACCGTTGAACGCCTTGGTAATGCTGATGACAACCATAATGTTACAGGACCCAATGCCATCGTTGCTGGTGAGGAAGCAGCACATGCAGGAGGTTATAACGATAACCCGACTGCTCACGGCGATGCCAGTGCCACTATTCGTGACTACTACAACCACATCTACACACTTAAGATCCGTCGTATCACCTGCGAACGCGATGGTCGTTCCATCGATCCTGGTATTTCTCTGACAGACGTCATTTGCGGTACAGGATTCGTGCTCAGCAATGGTACATTCGTGACGGCTCGCCAGAACATCCAGCCATGGATATTCTTCAGAGAGCTCGGTGGCAGATGGCGTGAGTTGATGGCAGACTATGTAGCCCTGGGCTTCAAGGTCATCATCGAGTACGACGCCTATAGCACCAAAGGCACAGCTCACAAGCTATCGTTTAACAACCTCGATTTCCTGGTAGACGAAAGTGGTGATCTGACCGAAGAGACCATTGACATACTAAAAGATGTACGCGTGCGCATTAAGGATAATGGTATTGACATCCGAAGCAGCGAGTTCAAGAAGAGGAGTATTCGTGTCTGGACACCGCGTTCACAGTGCTTTGCCCTGCTGCCTGGCAAGGGCGGCGCCGGCATTCCTTACGATGCAGGAGCCTCGCTCTCAAGCGACGGTGGAACAGAGGTGCAGGTGGCCGGTTTCAAGGACAATCCTAACATCCACGATCTCTCGAACTATATCAGTTACTTCAATTCACACACTTCCCGCACCGACACCTATGGCGGTACTATCGTCCTCCAGAATGCCAACCGCAATCCCGGCTATCTCGGCGCACCGGCATTCCTGAAAGAGAAAGACGGTTCCTATCGCATCATCGGTCTGATGGTTGGACAGCTTCGTGGTGAAGACAAGCTCGTGCCAATCGCAAAGTGTAATAAATAAAACAAATTATGTCAGAAGTTAAATTCAAGTTGGCTGCAGGCACTAATGTCGGTCTCATCCGGCAGAACAACGAGGACAACTTTGTTGTGTGCAGTGACCTCAGTACTTCAAACTGGTTAATCCCCCAAGTCGACGACTCTGCCGACTTGGGGAAGTACGGAGTTCTGTTGGTGGTTGCCGATGGAATGGGAGGCGCAAACGCCGGCGAGGTGGCTTCAGCCATAGCCGTTGAAACCATTCAGAGCCATTTCGTACCCGAACAGCTGGAAGAGGTTGTCGCCAATGACAAGTCTATTCAGGAGTTTATGAAGGAAGTAGTAAAGTCTGCCGACTTGAATATTCTTCATCACAGCCAGGAGGACAGCAGCACCCAGGGCATGGGTACTACTGTCGTCATGGCTTGGATTATCAACGACAAGGCATACGTCTGCTGGTGCGGCGATAGTCGCTGCTACGTCTTGAACAAGCGCAACGGTCTGATTCAGTTATCGAAAGATCATTCATACGTTCAGGAATTGGTCGACAAAGGTGACCTTGATCCCGATCTGATGCATGACCATCCTCTGTCGAACGTCATTACCCGCTGTCTTGGAGATTCCGACAACCGTGCCAATCCTGAGACACGCATCTACCAGTTGCATAATGGCGACATCATCATGCTCTGCAGCGACGGGCTATGCGGTCTCTGCCACGATTCAGAGATTCTGGATGTGATGATCAAATTCCATGAGAATCCTATGGAGTGTAAGAACGAACTTATCTCTGCCGCCCTTTCTGCTGGTGGCTATGACAATGTGACCGTTGCACTCTGCAACATAGAGATGGAAGAAGACGAAGAGGCAACCGACGAGGAAGAGAACGAGAATTCAGCCGATGGCAACGAGGAGGAAAAGAAGCCTGAAGAAGAAGAGACACTCTCTTCAACCATCCGCAGCGAAGTAGTCCAACACCGCCGGAAGACACCCCGTGTGCTGATGCTCTTGTTTCTTATCATCATTGCTGCCGGAGCATTTGTCTATCTCTATCCTGGCTGTGAACAAGTTAGGAATCAGATTTCTGCAACAGCCAGTAGTATTATTCTTAAAATTCAACAATTAAAAAATTAGAACAATGAAAAAAGCAGTTTTATTATTCGCATCAATTATTATGATCTGTGTATTAACTGTATCATGTGGAAGTCATAGGGTTTCTTCACGTCAGAGCAGTACCACTTATTATCAGGGTGAAAACCCGGAAAGGCAACGTGAATGGAAACGCTGTGCTGTCTGCGACGGCAAAGGCTCCTGCAATGCCTGTAAGGGAACTGGCCGTATCAGCGGCGATGCCTGCCGTAGCTGCAAAGGCTCCGGAAAGTGCAACACCTGCAAGGGTAATGGCGGCTATTATATAGACGATTAAGTCAAGAACAAATGGGAGGCTGCGGACAGTCGTCCCAGCCTCCATCATAACCTAAAACAATCATGCATCTCTCAGAAGGCATTATCGTAGCAGAGCATTACAAATTGGTGCGTCAATTGGGACAAGGCAGTTTTGGTGATGTGTGGCTGGCACACAACCTGCTGGCCGACATTGACGTGGCCATCAAGTTCTACGGCACCCTTGACCAGAAGGGCATCGAGGAGTTCCGTAACGAGTTCAAAATAGCCTATAAGCTCCACCACCCCAACCTGCTCAACATCAACCATTTCGATGTCTTTGACAATTGTCCCTATCTCGTGATGCCCTATTGCGAGAACGGCTCCGTAAGCCGACATGTAGGACAGATGCCGGAGGCTGAGATCTGGAAGTTCGTGCTTGACGTGTCTGGAGGTCTTGCATTCCTGCACAGTCAACAGCCTCCAGTGGTGCATCAGGATATCAAGCCTGACAACATCCTTATAACGAGCGACGGCCGCTTTGTCATCTCCGACTTTGGCATCAGCCGTAGTTTCCGTACAAAGATGAGCCGTACCAATAATGTCAGCTCTTCAGGAACGATTGCCTATATGGGACCTGAGCGCTTCTCAGAGAAGCCTATGGTCGTTCTTGCCAGCGACATCTGGGCTTT
>Ga0310786_10006498_pt1 | contig 15520 bp, 14 predicted proteins | sample AusTroGonzalo_MG_FD_203881 | JGI IMG/M metagenome (GOLD analysis project Ga0310786, IMG submission 203881) | Bovine rumen microbial communities from tropical cattle in Woodstock, Queensland, Australia - Gonzalo_03 (v2) (version 2) | ecosystem: Host-associated > Mammals > Digestive system >... | reverse complement strand
ACGGTTCGCACCTCCTTGCCGTCGACCTTTCGCACGACCACCTTATCGTGACCTTCCGTCAACTTGGTTTTGAACTCTTCTGCCGAACGCTGGGGGAAGATCTGATGCAGTCCCTCGCACAGGCTGACGAGTTTCTCCACCCATAGTGAATCCTTCTTTTTACACCATGTGGTATCATCCGCACCTGCCTGGAAGTCCATGTATACTTTGTATTCAGGGATGCTGCTCGCCATCAGTTGTCCGTCGCAACTCAGGATGTTTCCACGTCCAGGCTTGACACTCACACTATCTCGTTTCAGTCGCGAAGCCACCTCTGTCCAATACTGTTTCTTGGCTGTCATGATATACATGGCCTTACCGATGACGGCAAAGCCTGTCAACGTCAGGACTACAGCGATAGCGAAGTAGCGGGGCATCACTTTATCGTTTCTGAACTTACTCATCTCCTTAACTTCTCAATTACTTTACTACTCCTCTATATAAATAATATAAGGTGGTTGGTCTGGAACGTGCAGCAAACTATCCTTATTCTGTTTCAGGGCTTCGAGTACATGACTCTCACGACACTTCTCCGTCAGGGTGCTTGAACAGGACAGAGCCCTGTACTTCGCATCGAGCACCTCCTTCTCCAGTTTATCAATGGCAATCATATCCTGCTGACACTGATATCTGAAAGCGACATAGAAAACAGTGAAGATCACCATAAGCACAAAGAGCCATATCTGACGACGCACCATATCGGCTGTCAGGAAATCACCGCCCAGGATTGTACGGAGCGTCAGCGTTGGGGTCAGTTTAGGATCCTCCTCCCTGGCCTGTTCCTTGATCATCTGGATGGTCTTCATGGCCTGTTCTTTCACATCGACGGCCTCATCATTCAGACTGTTCTCCTCCTGATCCGATTGCTTTTTAACGACAGGCTCCTCCACGATGGTCTCCTGCATCTCCAGTTCGATATCGTCGTATTTCTTACTCATTCTCCACTCTTTCTGCTATTCTCAGTTTGGCACTTCTACTACGGGGGTTACGCTGTTGCTCTTCGTCACTTGGTACAATGACTTTGTTACCGATCTGTCGGAAGGGCGACGTGGTGCGTCCGAAGAAATCCTGAACCACCTTCCCCTCTGCATTACCAGCCTTCATCATATTCTTCACGATGCGGTCTTCCAACGAGTGATAGGTAATGACCGACAGTCGTCCTCCTACTTTCAACAAATCCCGTGCACCATCGAGCATCTCCTTCAGGGCATCCATCTCATGATTAACCTCAATACGCAATGCCTGGAACATCTTAGCCATCTCTTTCTTCTCCCTCTCACGCATAAAACAAGCTTCCGTCACCTTCATTAGCTCGCCTGTGGTCTCAATACACTGACTGCTCCGGGCCTTGACAATAGCTGATGAAATCCTTCGAGCATTGTTCAGCTCGCCATAAATATAGAAGATATCCGACAGTTGTTCTTCCGTATAGTTATTGAGTATGTCTGCTGCCGTCTTCCCTGAACGTTTGTTCATCCGCATGTCCAACGGGGCATCGAAACGAAAGGAAAAGCCACGAGTCTCGTCGTCGAAATGATGACTTGACACGCCAAGATCAGCCAATAGTCCGTCAATCTGTTCCACACCATAATAGCGCATCCAGTTTTTGAGATATCGGAAATTGCTCCTGACAAATGTGAAACGATCGTCATCAACGATATTACGCTCAGCATCCTCATCCTGATCAAATCCGAAGAGACGGCCCTTATTGTCTAATCTTTTAAGAATCTCACGACTATGTCCACCACCACCAAAGGTTACATCTACATAAACACCGCCGGGCTTGATATCAAGCCCGCCAACGCTCTCCTCAAGGAGCACTGGAACGTGATATGTCTCGGCAGTCTTTATCATAGAGTTGTTTCAGCGTTCATGATCTTCTCAAATTCCTTGCCGAAATCTTCATCAGACTTGAGTGTCTGTTGCAAGTCTTGAGGTGACCAGATCTCTATCGTGTCGTCCATCCCAATGAATTGAATGTCCTGACTGATGCCTGCAGCTCGCTGCAAGCGCTTGGAGATGAGAAAGCGGCCATTGCCATCGAGGGTGACGACCTCTGCCTCCGACACAAACTGACGGAACATCTGTTGATGGACAGGTTTCCATTGACGGAGTTGCTGCTTCAGCATATCAAGCCGCTCATTCCATACGCTCTCAGGGTAAAGCACCAAACAGGGCTGGAAGACATCCCGGCGCAGCACAAGATTTTCCTCGCCAGATGCCTGAAGCACCTTACGGAAAACCGACGGTAGGAAGGCTCTTCCTTTCGCATCGATCTTGGCCTCTATATTACCTAAGAAACGCATACGTACATCTTTTTAATAGATTCGGTTACAAAGTTAATCATTTTTCCCCACTTCAAGCCACTTTTCCCCACTTTTTTTGATTTTTAACTTTATTTTATTGATTTAGCCCCATAAAGGCTGTTCTGAGTTCAACGTATGGTAAACGTCTAAAGCGTACCTTGTAGAGGTGCTGATGGTCATAAAAATGGTCTATAAAACGTCATTTGTGTACAAAATACATTCAAATTCTTATTTTTTCGTCTTTTTTTGCACACATTTGAAAGAAATGTGCTATTTTTGCAAACTGTTAGCGTGAAAGAGAAGAAAATGGCAAACCTGACTGAGAAGACGATTGACATCGACAAGATTCTCAAGGAGAAGATGGGTCCGAAGGCAAAGTTCGTGCCCAGCTTCCTTGTCAGCTGGCTGAAACGCATTGCCCACCAGGACCAAGTGAACGCCTTCCTATGGGAGAGTCGCGACAAGGTAGGTGTGGACTGGCTGGAGGAATGTGTCAGATATCTCGACATGACGCTCGAGGTGGAAGGAAAGGAGAATCTGCCTTCGCCAGACGACGGACGGCTCTACACCTTCGTCAGTAACCACCCTCTCGGAGGCGAGGACGGTGTGGCTCTGGGTGCCATTATCGGACGCCACTATGACGGACGCTTCCGCTACTTGGTCAACGACCTACTGATGAACCTGCCAGGACTGGCACCCGTCTGCATTCCCATCAACAAGACAGGTGGACAGAGTCGCAACTTCCCTATGATGGTCGAGGCAGGTTTCAAGAGCGACAACCACATGCTTATGTTTCCTGCCGGTCTCTGTTCCAGAAAGAAGAAAGGTGTGGTCAGCGACATCCCTTGGACGAAAACCTTCATCTCGAAGAGCGTAGAGTATCAGCGCGACATCGTACCCATCCGTTTCAGTGGACAGAACTCGAATTTCTTCTATCGTCTGGCGAACTTCAGCGACCGCTTTTTGCCCTTCAATCTGGCGATGCTCTTCCTTGTCGATGAAATGTATAAAAACGTCCACAAGACCTTCCACGTCACCATCGGCAAGCCCATCCCCTGGCAGACTTTCGACAAGAGTCGGAACCCAAAGGAGTGGGCACAGTTTGTACGAGAGCAGGTCTACCAGCTTTGAACCATCAACCCTAAACAATAAAACTCTAAACTCTCAACTTAAAAATGGAACAAGAGATCATCCAGCCGATAGACAAGGCAGTGCTCAAAAGCGAGCTGACACCTGACAAACAGCTCCGCATGACCAACAAGAGCCACAACGAGATCTATATCATCACAGCCCACAATGCTCCGAACGTGATGAAGGAGATTGGACGACTGCGTGAGATAGCCTTCCGCGAAGCTGGAGGTGGCACAGGAAAGTCTATGGACATCGACGAGTTCGACACCTGTGAGAACTGCTACAAACAGCTCATCGTGTGGAACCCCGAAGCCGAGGAGATTATTGGCGGCTATCGCTATCTCGAAGGCACAGAGTGGGAGATGGACGCCAACGGACAGCCTATCCTCGCCACCAGTCACATGTTCCATTTCTCAGAGAAGTTCCTTAAGGAGTACGCCCCCTACACCATCGAACTGGGTCGTTCTTTCGTCGCACTGCCCTATCAGAGTTCCAGAATGGGTGCGAAGAGTCTCTTCGCCCTCGACAACTTATGGGACGGATTGGGTGCACTCACTGTCATCAAGCCCAACGTACGCTATTTCTTCGGGAAATTCACCATGTACCCCTCATACATTCGTCGAGGTCGTGACATGATCCTCTACTTCCTGCATAAGCATTTTGCCGATAAAGAGAACCTGATTGTGCCGATGAAACCGTTGGAAATCGAGGCTGACCCCAAAGAGTTGGAACAGTTGTTCTGCGAGAAAGAGTTCAAGGAAGACTATCGTATTCTGAACTCTGAGATCCGAAAGCTCGGCTACAACATCCCCCCGTTGGTGAATGCCTACATGAGCCTGTCGCCTACAATGAAGCTTTTCGGCACAGCCATCAACTATGGCTTTGGCGATGTAGAGGAGACAGGCATACTCATTGCCATCGAAGAAATCTTCGAGCAGAAACGCGTTCGCCATATCGACTCCTTCATCAAGGAGCACCCCGAGGCCATGAAGATCACCAGTGGAGCCAATCAGGTGATCTACAAGCCAAAGACGGATGCCACCGATTATGCAGAAGAATAATATCTACGGCTTCCCCATATTCAACCTGAGACCAATCTGCAGGTTGAAGTTCGTAGGACGATATTTGAAGTAGTTGCGGACACTACTACCGTTGTCAAAATAGTACTTAATGCCTGGCTCCGCATAAAGGCCCAGTTGTGGGATGATGTTATACTGCACACCCAAGGCACCACCCACAGACCATTGTACACGGTCTTTCTCCATTTCCTGTTCCTGTCCGTCTGCCTCTAACCGCGCTTTTACGTTGAAATCGGCTTGTCCACCTGCTGTCGCATAGACATTCAGTCCATGCCACTGCCAGACGCGATACTGCACATTCAACGGAATGCCGATATAGTGGAGCGTCATCTTCTTCTCATAGACAATGCTGTTGGCGATGTTCGTAAACTCTGAGCTTAGACGGGTATAGACGACACCCGTCGACGCACTTAGTGCCGATGAAATGGGGAAGTTTGCCGTCAATCCAAAGGAGATAGGCTGATGATACTTCTGTCGCTCCTCGTAGTTAGCGAGGTATACAGGACTGCCACTACGAGTGGAGGCCACTCCCATACGACTGTCGTAATCGTAGTTAGCCAACATCTGTTCACTCATCAGCACACCATTTCTGTTCGACAAGTCGCCAAAGCCGTTGGAGGCATAAAGACTGACAGTTGTGTGATGACTGCGATGCGTCTTGTATTCAGCGATCTTCTGATCGAGTTCTCGTATCAGCTGTTGTGTCTCTTTCATCTTGGGTTGTTCCTCTGTTGGCGTTGGCTCTACGGAGGGTTGCGGAGACTGAGCCTCTACGATTTCAGGCTCTACCTCTTTAATATATTGAGAGGCTGTATCAGGCAGAGACTTATCGACAGCCTCAGCGATGAAGGGCTGTACCGTCTTTGTGACAACAGGGCTCATGATAACAGGACTAACAGGCTCTGCTTCGATTGTTTCCTCCGATTTCATCGGTGTTTTCTCTGTCTCCTTTGCTGTTTTCTCTGTCTCCTTCGTGGCAGAAGCCATAGGAGCCGTTGTCGTCTCTTCATGGTTGGGCCACAGAAGAACTGTTGTTCCAACGAGAACCCCCACAAAGACAGCAGCAGCCATCCACCTCACCCATAGTGGAATCCTACGGGCCTTGGACTTCTCTGCAACGAGATCCTTCGGAAGCTGAGCCTCGATCCGTTCCCACAGGTCATCAGGCACTGGCGCTTCATAGTCTGACAGATGGTTGCGTAGCCGTTGTATCCATTCTTCCTCTTTCATATCTCTTGTGAGTTTATATATTCTTTTATCATCATTGCTAACTTACGCTTTGCTCTTGAGAAGAGTGTGGTCGATGCCTTTTCGCTGATGCCGAGTCTGAGGGCGATGTCTTTGTGAGAAAGCTCCTCGAAAGCACGGAGGTTCACGACAACCCTGTATCTTACTGGCAATCTGCCTATCATCTCGTTCACCAGTTCTTTGGGCACTTTCTCGATGGCTGGATCATCTTCTTCTTCGATTTCATCGAGTGTCAGTTCTGAGAACGACAGTTGTTCGTGCTCTTTCATCCATGAGACAGCCTGACGACTGATGATCTTCGACACCCAGCTCTTCAGAGATCCCTCGCCACGATACTCGAAGGTGCCGATGCTGGTGATAATGCTGATGAAGCTGTCTTGTACGATGTCGAGTGCATCGTCTCGCTTTGGCACATACCTCAGCGTCACACCCATCGCATATCGGGCGAAGCGCTCATAGAGGCGTTTGAATGCCTCCCTGTCTCCTGCCCGTATCGCTTCTATCAGTTGTCGTTCTGTCTCCTGCACGACTATTTAATCTTTCTTTTTGCCCTGAATACGAATAGCCATGCCGACTTGTCTGGCGCCTCTTCATCTAACACGAGTATAGACATCTGAGCATGCGTCTTTTGATTGTAAATAGTAACCTTATCGATAGGTATAGACAATTTCCAGAGGCCCGTGTTATTGTCGAATATCCCTGAAGGCTGTTCCTTAAGTCCAATCAAGTTTAATGTATAATCCGTATCATCTGCCTTAACATAAAACAAGGGCGAATTATATCCGTAGGGGACTGCCACATTGTCGATAATATCGTTCTTGATATACATGGCATCCGTTGAGAACCCCAGCATAGAGAAATGCATCACCTGAGTAGTATAATAATAGGTATAGTCTGAGGTGGTCGTAAAGAAGGGCTCATCAGGATGAGCTGCCTTCGATGTCTCATCCACCAATCCTAATCTGGGAAGCAGGTAGTCGACAGGCAAATCGAAGATGATCTTATCCGAGTCCACTTCTATCGTTCCTGAGCAAGTCTTTCCATATTTGCTCAGTTGCCATTCTCCCTCGAAGGTACCATAGGGCATGATATATTTCTCGCTATGATCTGTGGGAGGTACTTCAAGAAGACTGTCCGTCTCGTCTTTTGAGCAAGACACGAGGAATGCCATTCCCAGACATACTAAAATCAATCCTAATCGTCTCATAATTCTCTTACATAAAGTAGTTTATAATGGGGCCATTCAAATTGCCCGTCCTTTTTTGGGCATTAAACATGACCCGTTTAAAGTCTTCTCTTTCGCCATAATACTCAAATTTCTCATTATCGCTCCATTCGTACTGATGACCAGTCTGTAGATTGATCATTCTGAAGGTCTTAAACCAATAACAGACCAACCATAGTCCTTCTCCCATGCGAAACTCGGCTGTAAACTCCTGGTCACCAACCAAATCGATGCGATAGCGTACGTTATCAGCCCTAATACTGAAAGAGATGGTGTTTGGCTCAGGAGGGCCGATAATAACAGTTTCTTGATTATTAACGAACTTCGTAGTCATACTTGACAACATGTTCCTTGCACCTGACACTGAAGTATCATAACTTCCATAGGAATAGTCACCTAATTCATACCTGATTTGCAGGTCAGTTATTGGGTAGTCGTATGAAGAAGCAGTAAAAAGATTGCCGATGGAATCAGTTATTGTGGCCTTCAGACCTGGTTGAATCCGAGAGTAATAGTCTATGGCACCTGCCAACCACTCGACAATAGTCTTTGTAGGAAGTTCCTCAATAAAGATGTAACTCTCGTCAACTATTATCTTTCCACTTGTAAGGTCCTCCATACATCTCCATTGGCCTTCATATTCGCCAGTCAGTTCTTGGCTTTTAGTTGGGATAACAGGCTCGCCATTATCCACGACTTTAACTTCCTCTTCTTTTGAGCAAGACATCAACAGCGCCATGCTCAGGCCGAGTAATAACACTCCAAACTGTTTAATCTTTATCTGTTTCATATCAAAAAACTTTGTTCGTCTATAGATATAAGTGCAAAAATACAAAAAGGTAACACTTTTGAGATCATGTTTTAAGATAATTTAAGATATCCGTTTCATTAGGAAAGGGGCCCTTTCTGACGTAGGTATGTAAAGTATTTTTCACTACCTCTATCCCTTACTGACCAAAATCGCCGAATTTGGTCAGTAAATTCACTGAATTTGGTCACCAAATTCGGCGATTTTGGTCAGTAAACTATGCCTGTTTACAAGGCAACATCTAAGTTCCTTTATAACAAGGAGTTACGGCTAATGTCGTCATTAGGTATCTCTGTAAAGAAAAACTCCCAAACTGATGGCATTTTTAAGCCATTCAAATGCCAGTTTTAAGCGAATTCTATGTCAGGTAAATGCGAGGCTATGAACGAATTAACGTAAAGATAACATTTAAATAACCTTAATTGCTTGTAGTTTTTCATACCTTTGCAACGTCTAACAGGCAGAAATTAAAATTCAGAAGTAAGTTAAACATCAAAAATTAGAAATTATGGAATCAATTATCACCATCGCAACAGTACTGACAATGTACTTCAACGCAGCTAACGACGTGAACTCTCACTTCCTTTACAACTCAGACCTGGAAGACGGAGTAATCCACAAGATCGAGGTGTACGAGCAGAAGTCCGACAACCAGATGTGCGCCAAAATGGAGTATCGCTACGAGTATGACGATCAGGGTCGCCTGACCTCTCGTGAGGTGATGCGCTGGGACAGCAACAAGCAGGACTGGGTGAAGGACTTCCGACACATCTATAAATATTATAAGAACGGCTACAACATGGAGACCTACAAGTGGGATGCCATCCGTCAGACCTACGATCTGCCTGAGGAAGTAACGCTTTACAGAGAAGTGGCTCCTCATGTGACCTCCGTCAAGAACTACCGTATGAATGCTGCCAAGAACGATGTGTATCTCACCAACAGCCTGCTCTGCATGGAGCCTCTGGATGTCGTCAGCAGTCGCCTGTTGGCCATCAAGTAAACGATCTTTCTCTCTCACATGATATTAAAAACCCTTAAAAGGGTGATAGAATCCGTAATCAGCATCATGCGATTACGGATTTTTTTCGTATTTTTGCCAACGAAAATATAACTCCAAGACAATGAAACTAATCAAAGACCAACAATTCGGAGGCGAGCGACCCCTGTTTGCCACCCACGACCTGAGACTCGAGAACGTCACCATTACTGATGGCGAATCGGGCATCAAGCAATGCCAGCGGATGGAAGCCTACGACTGCAAGTTCTATGGCAAATACCCCTGGTGGCACGTCGATGGTGCCCGCATCGACAACTGTTACTTCGCTGAGGGCTCACGCTCGGCTATCTGGTACACCAACGACCTGGTGATGACCAACTCACGCATCGACGGACCCAAGTTCTTCCGTGAGATGAAGAACCTCAAACTGGAGAACGTAGAGATCACTGATGCCGATGAAACCTTCTGGAAAGTGGACGGCATCCGCATCAAGAACGTAAAGTTGCATGGGGGTACCTATCCGTTTATGTTCTCGAAGAATATCTACGTCGACGGACTGGAGAGCGACTCGAAATACGTGTTTCAGTACTGTAAGAACGTCGAGGTGCATCATGCGAATATCCTGACGAAGGACTCTTTCTGGGAATGCGAGAATGTCGCCATCTACGACTCCGTGCTCGATGGCGAGTATCTGGCGTGGCACTCCAAGAACGTCAGGCTGGTGAACTGTCACCTCGCTGGCGAGCAACTGCTCTGCTATACGGAGAACCTTGTGCTGGAGAACTGCACCATCGACAAGATGTGCGATCGTATGTTTGAATATTCGACTGTCGAAGCCGACATCCGAGGACATATCGAGAACATCAAGAATCCGACTTCAGGGCACATTATTGCCGATTCCATCGGTAGTATCACCATCGATGAGTATGTCCGAGAGCCAAACAACTGCGTGATAGAAATAAGGAAATGAAGTATAATTTCGATGAATTGGTAGAGCGCAGAGGAACAAACTGCGTGAAGTGGGATGAGAGTCCGAGTGCCGATGTGATACCTCTTTGGGTGGCAGATATGGACTTCCGTGTGGCACCAGCCATCCAGAAGGCCCTGCAACAACGGGTGGAGCACGGTGTGTTTGGCTACAACATCGTGCCTGAGAGCTATTACGAGGCTGTCATCTCCTGGTTCCGTCGTCGTCATCAGTGGGAGATCAAGCGCCAGTGGATCCTCTACACCACTGCTGTCGTCCCTGCGATGTCTGTTGTTATCAAGGCTTTGACGATGCCAGGCGAGAAGGTGCTCATCCTCTCGCCTGCCTATAACTGCTTCTTCTCCAGTATCCGTAACAATGGTTGCGAGGTGCTCGAATCGCCCCTCCGCCTCATCTCCCCTCCTGAGTTAGGAGGGGTTGGGGGTGGTCTGAACGAGCGTCATCCATCCTTCGAAATAGATTGGCAAGACTTCGAAGCCAAATGCGCAGACGAGAAGACCACACTCTTCCTGCTCTGCAACCCCCACAACCCCACAGGTCGTGTATGGACCAAAGAAGAACTGCAACGGATGTACGACATCTGCAAGAAGCATGGTGTGAAGGTGGTAAGCGATGAGATCCATTGCGAACTCGTCATGCCAGGCTATGAGTTCGTACCCTTAGGCACCATCACAGACGACTGTGTGGTGATGAACTCGCCCTCGAAGAACTTCAATACGGCTGGTCTTCAGATCGCGAATATCATCTGTTCTCATCCTGGCTGGCGTCGTCGTATCGATCGTGCCATCAACATCAACGAGGTGTGCGACGTGAATCCCTTTGGTATCGTAGCACTCCAAGCGGCCTATAACGAGAGCGAAGACTGGATCGACGAACTGAACCAATATCTGTGGGGCAACTATCAGGTTTTGCGCGATTTCATCGATAAAAACCTGCCTCAATGGAAGGTATGCCATCTCGAAGGCACCTACCTCCCCTGGGTGGACGTCTCGGCGATGGGTATCCCCGTAGAGTCACTCTGCCAACGCCTGCTCCAAGAGGCGAAAGTGTGGATCAATCCAGGTACGATGTATGGGCCTGAGACTGGCAAGGGATATGTCCGCTTCAACATTGCGACGCAACGCAATCGCCTCGTCGAAGCCTTAGAAAGAATCCAAAAAGAACTCTGTCCGAAATAACTGCTACAAAACTAACTGTTTCTCCCCCTAAGTTAGGGGGAGTCAGAGGGGGTCTGAACCACCTCAAGCCAAGCGCTTGCTCAGACCACCCCTAACCCCTCCTACTCAGGAGGGGAAATGATTAGTTAATCAGGAATATCTTCGTCAGTCCGTTGTAGGTAGCCTTGATGGTAGCGCGACCCTCGACAATGGGACTGATCTCGAACTTCACCCCAGGATTATTGGAGGTGGCAGTAAGCTTCGAACCTGCGACGAGCTTACCATACACCTGATAGCGTGTCTGATCCGTATAGCCGTTGAGATTGGTGAAACGGATGGGCGTCGTGGGGATGACTAACTTCTGACCATCAGCCATGATGGTAACCTGAGGCACTTGAGGTGCTTTCAGGCTCATGCCAGTCTTCATAAAGCCGATGCCGTGAAGGTCGAAAAGTCCTTCAGGACGCTGTGGTCCACGAGGTCCACCCCATCGAGGACGCTCTGGCTTCTGGATATCAGGTCCTTCGGCCACGAGGTAGATGGCGTGCTTGCCTGTCAGTCCTTCGACAGCTGGCACATTCGCATGATACAACTTTGTCGTACGAGAGTTGTCAGCGGGGATATCAAAGACGGTAATCTCCTGTCCCTTCCAAGGATCATCGAGACGCACATGGATCTTAAAGGCGCCATGACCACCTGACGTCAGATTGAGATAAAGTCCCGTTCCATCGCCATTTTTCGTACCCTCGAAAGCCTTCAGTCCCTTGGTGTCCTGAGCCAGTCCACCAAAGCCGAAGTACTTGAAGCCCACGATACCACCGTTGGTAATGCCAGCGAGATCCATCGAGTTGTTCCAGATGTCGTGGTTATCCTGCATCCAGTCGTTGCTGTTCGTGCCACCCGTCATAAAACAAGCGTATCCAGCACTATAATACTGATAAGGTGGAAGTCCGAAGATCTGGAAACCCTCACTGGTCACTTCGGCACCAGTATAGGTATTACCATCAGAAGCAGCAGCTGTCCACTCGTTGTTGGGAGCATAGGGGTCGTAGCCCGTAATCTTCACCACACCACCCTTGGCAACGGGTTTCTTGTCCCAAGTGATCTTCACTGGGGCCACCATGGGCTGACGGGCAAAGCCGAAACCACGAGGAGGACGATGATAGAACACATACCACTGACCATTGATCTCCTGCAACGAGCCATGGGTATTATGGCCTGCATTGGTGGTAATCAGTTGTGAACCACCTTCGCCAAGCACCACACCACGGGAGTCAACCAGCACACCACCAGAGCGCCAAGGGCCTAAGGGCGAGTCGCCGAAGGCATAGCGCAGGGCGGAGTTGGTATTGCCCAAACCATATTCCTTGCCACTATAGCCAGAGAACACCATCACGTACTTGTTGCCCACCTGACGGATACTGGAAGCCTCGAAGAAGTTGAAGTCGAGCGGGTTCTGTCCCTCATAGAGGGCCTTATACTCACTACCCTCCTTGTCGAGCAGACGACCATCGGCACTACTGGCAGGAATGAAGGGATCGATGAGTTCCGTTCCCTCACGCTTGGAGTACATCGTGTTCTGATCCAACTCACAAGCCGTAGAGTGCTGGAAGCCATAGAAGACGTAGGCACGGAAGCCCTTGTCGTAGTCCTTATCCTTCTTATCAGTGATATTCTCGATGAAAACGGAAGGATCGAAGTCGATGAGCGAGCCAGGCACGCACTGACGACCGTCTTCCGTAAGGTTGATGGGGGTAAAGGGACCATTGGGACGGTCACTCTTGCAGACCATCGCCACACGACGCCAACCACGGGAGTGGGGATAGAGGTAATAGGTTTTCTTGCCTGTGGCCTTATCCTTCACCTCGACGAGGTCTGGGGCGAACATCGTATCCCACTGACCATCAACGTAATGCGTAAAGATCGGGCCCTCGTCGCGCCACTGGGTAAGATTCTCGACAGGAGCAGACCACATACGGATATCACTGCCACAATAGGCGGTATAGTTCGTGTCGTGAGAGCCGATGATATAAGCACGGAACTTACCAGGATTATCAGGATCCTCAAATACCCGGGGTTCGCCATCGGGCAGATGCTCCCACAAAGGGAGATAGGGGTTCTGTGCGCTGGCACTCAACGCCGCACACAGTAAAAACGAGAATACTAAAAGTCTTTTCATACTTGTAATTGATTGAAGTTAAAGGGAAGTTCTTTTTAACTTCCCTTCTATTCTTTATTTCGCGGGTTCAGGGACGATAGGTTCACCCATCTGCGAGGCCTCAGCATCCTTATCGTCGAGCTTAAAGAGCATGAACTGTGGATTCTCTGCTGTGCAAGGCGTCCAGCCAAGACCCTCAGAGCCCTCAGCACCGTTAGGATCGCTGTACTTGGCGAAGTTCGTCCAGGCGGTAATCATCTTCTCTGCGAGATCCCAGTCACCCTGTGTCCAAGGACGCCAGCAGTGCTCCAATGACTTGAAGACATACCACAGGTCGCTGGAGTGGAAGGCTCCCTTCAGACGAGCAGTGACCTCAGGATGAGAGCCGTCATCAGGCAACGGACGGGCAAACTCGTAAGCCCAGGCCTTGCCACCCTTCTCCGAACGCACCTTACAGAACTCAGCAATGCCAGGTCCCATAGCACCCAGATCGTTCAGCGTATAGCCGATCATATAGGGCACATCAGCGATAGAACCTTCGCGGGCAGCTTCCTCGAAGCTCTTCATCGACACATAACCATCCACAATCGGACGCTCCATCACGTAGAGGTCGCTCTTGTTCACCATATTATAGATGTTGCACATCGGATAGAGGATCTCCGTAGAAGCCTTGCGCAACTTCTCCAGATCCGTCAGTCCAGCCCAGTCCATCACCTTCTTCGTCTCTGCCTCGGCCTCCTTCAGCGTGGGGTTGTAGGAGAAGAACTTGTTCATCGGCGTAGCAGGCTTGGCCTCTTCACCCTCCTTCGGAGGAACATTCAGACCACCGCCGCTCATGATGACTGCCTTGTGGAACAGACCACGGGCCAACGGACTCTCGCAGATGGTACGGACACTGCCGGCTCCAGCACTCTGTCCGAAGATGGTCACATTGTCAGGATCACCACCAAACTGGGCGATGTTCTCCTTAATCCACTTCAGCGACTGGATCTGATCCAGGATACCATAGTTGCCAGAGACACCATGGGGACTCTCAGCAGACAGTTCGCCGTAAGGCATGAAGCCGAAAATACCTAAACGGTAATTGATCGTTACGAGCACCACATCCTTATTGGCCCACTCCTTACCATCGAACTCGGGCTCTGTGCCCCAGCCCTCACGATAGCCGCCACCATGAATCCACAGAGCCACAGGCAGTTTCTTATCCGTCTGACCTGCAGCCTTCGTATAGACATTCAGATAGAGACAGTCTTCGCTGTAGGGAGCCTCGTCGCCATAGCCCCACTCTGTGGTATAGCCGCCAGGATAGTGAACAGCCTGATAGCCAGGATGACCGAACTTGGAACAATCCTTCACGCCTTCCCACGCCACCACGGGCTGTGGTTCCTTCCAACGCAGGTCACCGATAGGTGCTGCTGCGTATGGGATACCTTTGTAAGCAAACACACCAGGGATCTCGGCTTCAACGCCAACAATCTGGCCACCCTCAACGGTAAGCACAGGACACTGGGCACTCTTCTCATTCTGGGAGCAGCCCATCAACAATGCCACGAATGGCAATAATAACATGAGTTTCTTCATCACTTGATAGTTTTTGGTTTATAACGATTTCTTGGCAAAGATAGGAAAAAATCCTGAAAGGCCATATGCTTCTGGGCTCTTTTTCTTCGCGTACATTATAAATAAAAAAGAATCAGATACATATCGAAAACTTGGAGGCCGGAAAGTTTGTCAGTTCAAAGATTATTTGTATCTTTGCATCCGACAAACTATCTACGTCATGCCAGATATGAAAAGACTGACTTGCACACTGCTCATCGTCGTTGCTTTAGCTGCTCAGGCCACAAGCCTCAACACTACCAGCCCCACCCTCGCCTGGGGGGACCAAGGAGACGGCACCTACGTGAATCCCGTCATCAATGCCGACTTCTCCGACCCCGATGTCATCCGTGTGGGTGAGAAATACTATATGGTGGCTTCCGATTTCCACTTTATGGGTATGCAGGTGCTGGAATCGGAGGATATGGTCAACTGGCAATATATCAGTCAGATATACCGTCGCTTCGATGAACCTGGCTGGAACGAGAACCGTCACTATGCCGGAGGCTCGTGGGCACCTGCCATCCGCTACCACGATGGACTGTTCTATGTTTTCTTCTGTACCCCAGAGGAGGGGCTTTATATGTCGACAGCTCAGGATCCCCATGGTCCCTGGGCACCCCTTCATTTAGTCCGACGGGTGGAGAAGTGGGAGGACCCCTGTCCTTTCTGGGATACCGATGGAATGGCGTATTTGGGTCGTAGTAAGCATGGTGCCGGCCCTATCATCGTACACAGGATGTCTCCTGACGGACGAGAACTGCTTGATGAGGGTGTGACCG
>Ga0310786_10006497_pt1 | contig 15522 bp, 10 predicted proteins | sample AusTroGonzalo_MG_FD_203881 | JGI IMG/M metagenome (GOLD analysis project Ga0310786, IMG submission 203881) | Bovine rumen microbial communities from tropical cattle in Woodstock, Queensland, Australia - Gonzalo_03 (v2) (version 2) | ecosystem: Host-associated > Mammals > Digestive system >... | reverse complement strand
AAGGCATCTGCCTTTACGGAACGATCATCGCTTTCATGATCCTCTTCAAGTAAGCCGAAAGTGAAGATCAAGATAGTCGGTGACATCATCACGGTGCGCGGCTTCGGCTTCGCCGGGATAGACGGCATCGTCGTCAAGACGGCCCAGGAAGCCAAGGCGGCGATCCGCTCGATGCTCCAGGACGAGGACATCGGACTCATCCTGGTGGCGCAGAGCGTCGCCAACGCCCTGGGCGGCGAATTCGACGACTACCGCTTCCGCAAACATCTGCCTTTGGTGATGAGCGTGGAAGACTCGACCGGGGAAAAAGCCGCCGAAGACATCATGGCCGTGGTCCAGAGGTCGCTCGGCTTGAAACTCTAGGAAAAATTTATGGAAAAGATCTTTTCCGAGATACTTGACAGCGCCCGCCGTGAGGCGGAATCAGCCGTCAGAGTGGCGAAAAAGGTCGCCGAGCGCGAGGTGGAGTACGCCAAGCGCGAGGCGGACGACCTTTGCGAACGCTACAAGAGCGAGAACGCGTCCGAGCTCAGGGCTCAGCGCGAGAAGCTCTCCGTCGTCAGGGTGAGGGACAAGAAAAAGAGGGAACTCGACCAGCGCCAGGCTTTCGTGGAGGAGATCCTCGCAAGCGCCCTGGAAACCTTCAGACGCGAAGGCCGGCAGGGGAAACTCTTGGAAAGCTACCGCGCTTTCCTGAAGGCGCGTTTTGAGAAGGCCGAAGCCTGCTTCGGAAAGGAGATCTGCCTTGTCTGCCCGAAGGAGGACGAGGAGTTCTTAAGATCGCTGGCGCGACGCCTTGATCTGAAGAAAGTCGAACCCGGCGACATGTCCGGCGGCTTCGTGATGAGCGATCCCGAGGGAAGGATCTCCGTGGACTGCACCCTGGAGGCCACGATCAGGAACAACGAGGAAAAATGGCGTGACATGATCATGCGGGGACTTGAGGAATAAAAATGGAAGCTAAAGAAAGAGAAGGAACGGTCTATCGCGTGAACGGCCCGGCCGTCACCGCCGCCGACACCGCCGGTTTCTCGATGGGCGAGCAGGTGGTGGTCGGCGAACTGGGCCTGCCGGGCGAGATCATCCGGCAGGAAGGCGACAAGAGCACCATCCAGATGTACGAGGACACGACCGACATCAAGCCGGGCGACAAAGTGATAGGGTTGGGCAGCGCGCTTTCCGTGGAACTGGGCCCGGGGCTTCTGGGCAGTTTCTATGACGGCATCCAGCGTCCGCTAGACCGCATCTACGACAAGACAGGGACTTTCATCAGTCGCGGCGTCTCCGTTCCGAAACTGAATGAGGAGAAAAAGTGGCGCTTTGTGCCGACCGTCAAAGTTGGAGAGGTCCTGAAGGGCGGCGACATCATAGGCACGGTTGAGGAGAGCCGCTTGATCGTCCATAAGATCATGGTGCCTCCCGACAAGGAAGGCAAACTCGCAAGCCTTGTCCCGGAAGGGGACTACACCGTCAAGGACGAGATCGGCAAACTCGAGGACGGAACGATACTGCGTTTGGCCCAGCGCTGGCCGGTCAGGCATCCCCGCCCGGTCGGAGGCAGGCTTGAGCCCAACGTGCCGCTCTTCACAGGGCAGCGCGTCATAGACTTCTTCTTCACGATCGCCAGGGGCGGAGCGGCCGCCATTCCGGGCGGTTTCGGCACCGGCAAGACCGTTACGCAGCACCAGCTGGCGAAGTGGTGCGACGCCAACGTCATCGTCTACATCGGCTGCGGCGAACGCGGCAACGAGATGACCCAGGTCCTGCAGGAGTTCCCGGAACTCAAGGACCCGAAGAGCGGCTTCCCGCTGATCGAACGCACGGTGCTTATAGCCAACACCTCCAACATGCCTGTGACGGCCAGAGAGGCCAGCATCTACACCGGCATCACGATTGCCGAATACTACCGCGACATGGGCTACCACGTCGCCATTATGGCGGACTCCACCTCCCGCTGGGCGGAAGCTTTGCGCGAGATCAGCGGACGCCTTGAGGAGATGCCGGCGGAGGAAGGCTTCCCGGCCTACCTCGGCAGCCGTCTGGCGGAATTCTACGAAAGGGCCGGCCGCGTCGTTCAGGGAGAGGGCGAAAAGGAGAGGGAAGGCTCCATTTCCGTCATCGGCGCCGTTTCCCCGCAGGGCGGCGACTTCTCGGAACCCGTGACGCAGAACACCAGGCGCTACATCAGGGCCTTCTGGGCCCTGGACAAGGCGCTGGCTAGTGCACGCCACTTCCCCTCCATCAACTGGAACGACTCCTACAGCGAATACGTGGCGGAAGTTCTGGAATGGTGGAAGAAGGAAGTGCCGGAACTCGACTACGCCTCCATGCGCGAAAAAGCCATGCGCATCCTGCAGGAGGAGAACAAGCTCCAGCAGGTCGTGAAACTGGTGGGCCCCGACGCCCTGCCGGACAAGCAGCGCGTGCTATTGGAGACCGCCGACATCATCAAGCAGGCCTTCCTGCAGCAGAACGCCTTCCACTCTAACGACGTTTACTGCTCGCCCAGGAAGCAGCTCAGGATGATGGAAGTGATCCTCTACTTCTACGAAGCCTCCCTGAAGGCCGTGGAAGGCGGCGTGACCTTCACCAAGATCGCCGCCTCGGACATCATAAACCGCCTCATCCGCATGAAGACGGACTTCGGCAACGAGGAAGCGGAGAAGATAGCTGGAATGATCGAGGAGATCAAAAAGGAATTGACAAGGCTTTCTGAACAATAAAAAAAGAGCCGCGAAAAGCGGCTCCGTCCCTTGAATTGGCCTAACCGAACAGAAAAAACAGTTCAAAGGACATCTTAAAGCCTACAAAACACCGGGAAAAAACCATGTCAGAAAAAAAGGAAAAGACTGTCGGCAAAAAGGCGAAAGCCCCGAAACCCAAGGCGAACCAGGTCGACCTGGAGCAGTACGGCATCTACGAGTGGAAAGGACGCAAATACGAGAGCATCTCCTACGTCTTCGCCCTGGTCTACAACGTCACGATGAAGGAAGTGAACCAGTATCTGGCCAAGTACGACCTGAACGCCACCAAATACGACGTGCTCTTCGCCCTGAAGAACCAGAACCATGGCAAGGGCCTTTCCCAGGTCAAGCTGGCCACGCACTTGATCGTCACGCCCGGCAACATCACAAAGATGCTTGACAGCCTCGCCAACGCCGGCCTTGTCACCAGGGTGGTCAACCCCACCAGCCGCCGCGAGAACATCATCAAGATCACGCCCAAGGGCCTCGATCTCATTGAGGAAGTCTGGCCCGGCTACGATAAACTTCTGTTCGACATTTTCAAACACCTGCCCGAAGAGCACCATGAACTCATGGGCGTCGCCCTGAAGCAGTGGCTCAACAACCTACTGAACCGCAAGCAATGAGAGAATCGGCCGAAATGTATCTCGAGACCATTCTGGTCCTCCAGAAGGGTAAGGACGAGGGCGTGCATGCCGTCGACGTTTCCCGGGCGATGGGCTTTTCCAAGCCGAGCGTTTCCGTGGCTCTCAAAAAGCTGAAGGAGAAAGGCCTCATCGACATCGACGGCTATGACCACATCATCCTTTTGCCGGAAGGCGAAAAAATAGCCGAGGAGATCTACGAGCGCCACAACGTCCTGAGCGCCGTCTTCATGGAGCTCGGCGTGCCTGAGGAGATAGCCCTCAAAGACGCCTGCAGGATCGAGCACGTCATAAGCAAGGAAACCTTCGAGGCTTTCAAACGCCGCAGCGCGAAAATAAAAAACCGCTGTTCTGTGTGCGAGCATTACAAATAAATCGTATAATAGAGTGAAAGGAAGGATCGCAGCGTGATCAAATACTTCAGTCTATTTTTGTCCCTACTGTTTTTGACCGCCGAAACGACGGCGGCCGGTCCGAAAGATTGGGAGAAGGCTTTTTCAAAAGACGATGTGTGCTCGGAAGCTTCGGGCGATGTGGTCGTTTATTACTTTGACAGATGCCTGGCTCTCGGCCCGGGTTTGGAAGCATACATTAAGCAGGCAAAGGAAGCGGATGAGCCTGTTAAGTCCGAAGCCGAACGGGAATTTGATGAAAAGCTGAAAAAAGCCAGGGAAAACGTTCAGCGTTACGTTAAAGAGATCGAGTATGTCAACGAACAGCTGAAAAGCTTGGATCCGGAAGACGACCAGGAGGAGATCAAGAACCTGAAGGCAGAGCTGGAAGACCATCGGGCCACGTTGGAGATCGCTCGCGGAGTCTTGACCGACCTGGAAGGTCAATCAGCGAAAAAGGAGCAGCTTAAAGACGGGGAAGATGAAAAGCCGTCCAAGGCATCCCCAATGGGAAAAGAAACGCACGAGACGTTCACCAAGAAATACTACAACGTCGGCGGCATCGCCTACGCCGGCAACATGGCTTACCGAAATATCAACAGCTGGCTGCAGGCCGGCCTGAAGTGGCAGTACGCGAACACCAAAATATATATGGTCACGTCTCCGAAGATGTGGAACGCCCTGAAGACCACAAGCAAAATGTTCTCGCCCGTCCACAATGTCTGCTGGGATAGTGAGAGTCAGTCGGTGCTGCTTTTCGCGTCTCCTGGTATAAAAGGAAAACTGCCTGCGAGCGCGGCCTTCGCCGTGGCTTCCATAGCCTTCGACCAGGCGCTGGCGGTCATGAACCAGAAGAGTTCCGAAATCCCCGATATTTTCTCCTATGGTTTGAGGGCGAAAGCCTCCAATTTAGACGCGGTCGTGGATCTCAACAACGCAACGCGGATCGAACTTTTGAAGGAAAAAGAGCTTCTTCTGCCCGCCGAACTTTTGAACCCGACAAGGATGAGCGATCCCGAACGCTGCTTTTACTTCATGAAGCAGAGCAGGGCTATTGTGGATTTTTTCGGGACCGACAGGATAAGGGAATTCTTAAAGTCCGCGAAGGGAGGCAATTCCGGTTTCCGAACCAGCTATCAGCATATGCCCGAACCAGCCGAATGGGCCAGGGAATATGATGATTTCTGCAACAATATGTCAAGACGCCTGTTCTTTCCTTTAACGGAAACGGCCAATATGGATCCCAAGAAATTGGGTGAGTGGATGACCTCTTTGCAGCGGGAAGACAAAGAGTTGGCCAGAAGGACCGAGGAAAGGAAACGCAGGGAACTGAATAAAAAAACCGGTAAATGATCATCCGCGAGGAACAGATATGACCAAATATTTAGAACTGTTAGCCCTGGGCTTTTTCTTCGCCCTGTCTTCGTGGGCCGCCGGCCCCCAGGACTGGAAGAAGGCTTTCAAGGACGCCAAGGTCAGCGAAGGCGGATCCGTCAACGTTTATTATTTTGAGAAGTGCCAGGTCCCGGGCGAAGGGGAGGATAAGGTCGCCCCAGCGCCCCCGAAGGAACCAGAGAGCGATAAATTCGACATCTTCTACACCGAGACAGGCGAGGAGACCGACGCGCTCAAGCTCGAGCGGTACAAGGAAAATCTCGACCATTATACCAGGCAGGCGGCCGAGGCGGAAAAGTCCCTTAAAGCGCTGGGCCCAGACGCCGACGAAAGCGACAAAGAGGAATTGGAGATGGAGCTGCTCTCCATGAAGGCCATGATTGAGGCGACCGAGGAACTCATAGCGGAAGTCAAGGAAAACATCAAGGCCAAAAATCCCGCCGCGGCGGCCGAGGAAGTGAAGGAAGAGAAGAAGGAAGAGAAAAAGGAAGCGGCAAAAGAGGAGCCGAAAGACAAGTCAGCCCCCGGGAAAACCCCCACGCACGCCGAGCTCACCGCCGAATACTACAAAGTTTCCGATCTGGTAAGCAACGCTGTCGAACGCCTCAAGATAGCGAAGGGAACCCTGCAGATCGGCGACGCGATGGATCATATCAAATTCAGCGTCTATTTGGTGACGGATCCCAAGATGTGGAAAAGCCTAAAAAGGGAAGGCAAGCTCAATTCTCCCGCCAGGAACGTTGACTGGGATCTTAAGAGCCGTTCGATCCTTCTTTTCGCCTCTCCGGCCATCCGGACCAAACTGCCCCACAGCCTAAATTTCGCCATCGCGTCCCTAGCATTCGAGCAGAAGATGAAGATCGTGAATCCCAAGGGCGAAGCCAGCGATCTCATCGAGAGGGGCTTCGCTTTCCACGTTTCTGGTCTGGACGCGGTCGTAGATCTCAACAAGGTCTTCTCTCTGCCGGCTATCAAGGAAAAGGATCTGCTTTTGATGAGCGAGCTTGTCAGCCCCACCAGGATGAACGATCCCAAGCGCTGCCTCTGCTTCGCCAGGCAGAGCGCCGCCGTCGTGAGATTTTTCATGAAGCACGGAAAATTCCTTAGTCAATATCTGAAGAACGTGCAGGGCGGCAATTCCGGATTCCGCAACAGCTTCCAATTTATGGATCTCAACGAGCACTGGGCCGACAGTTACGACGAATTCTGCGACAACGCTTCCACCAGACTGTTTTTCCCCCTGACGGACACGGCCAAGGACGACACGGCCTATTCGGAATGGAAACAGTCCCTGCAGGACGAAGACAAGGAGGAAAGGGACAAGGCAGCCATCGTTCAGAGGAGGAAGGAAACGCGCGCCCGCAAACACGAGGATTATGACCGCACTCACACCTACCGAGGCCAGCGCATCCGTTGGAAACACTAGGACTTTATGCGGGCTAGCTTAAAACATTTATTTCTTTTGGCGCTCGTATTAGGGGCGGCCGCGCTTCGGGCCGACATCGGCAAGGCCTGGAAGGCCGCGCACAAGGGAAACTTTTCCTCCATGAGCGTGGGCGTTTTCGAGGCCTTTTTCCCCAAGATCTATCAGGCCCCCGGTCCTCCGCCCGCCGTTGAGGGCGAGACGCCCGAGATCATCAAGGTGACGCCGGAGGAGTTCGAGCGCTTCAAGGAAGACGTGGTCAGGACCGCTAAGGAACTGAAGGAAGCCGAGGCCAAGGTCCAAAAGCTGGAGGAGGAGTACGACGAGGAGTCATTGGAGTACGCCGAGCAAAGGCTCAAGCAGGCTCAGGGCAGGTCCAGTGAGGCCCAAAAAAAGTTGGAGGCGGCCACAAGGTACGTTGAGTCGCTGAAGGAAAAGAAGGCTGCGAAAGCCGCCAAGGCGGTCGTGGCGGAAACACATCCCGAGAAATTCGCGGTATATTTTCACCTCAAGAACGTTTTGGAAAAAGCAGGGTACGATCTCAACAAGATGGACGTGTTGGACAACCCGTCGCTTACCAACGTCTTTCCCTATCCCGACGCCTCTTTCAAACTCTACATCGTCACCGACAAGGCGCTATATAAGAAGCTGAAGGGCCGCGATCCCATGATCACGCCGGCAAAAAACATTTACGTCGGCGGCCGGGAGATACTGGCCTATCTTGACCACACGATGACGAACTTCTTTCTGGAAGCCTTGTCCTTTTCCATCTGCGATCTGGCCTTTCGGGAAATGTTGGAAACTCTCGGAAACGAAGGTCCGGGCGACGTCGTGAGGATAGGCTATTGCGGGCTGATCTCGCAGCTTGACGCCACCATGACTTTGGACAAGAACTGCAAGTTGGAACGGCTTGACGAGAGCAAGCTCTTCAGCGTCTCCCACATGATCGATCCCGGCTCCATGAAGGATCAGGAGCAGTGCCTCTACTTTTTGCGCCAGGCCAAGGCTTTCACGAAGCCGCTGATGACGGACAACGCGCAGTTCAAGCGTTTTATATGGAACGCGCGCGGCGGCAATTCCGGCATGCGCGCCAATTTCGACAACATCAAGCTTTCCCGGACCTGGGGCGACGGCTACGACACCTTCCTCGCCAAACTTAACGAGGAATGCTTTTTGCCGCTCACCCAGTGATCATTTGTCCCGGCGCTGGCCGCTCGTATAGACCGCGTTGGTCGTGAAGTCGAAAGTCTTCGGCGAGATCTGCGTTTTTCCTTTGGAAAGAATCATGTTGCGCAGGGCCTTCAGCTTGAATTTCGCGGTGTTGACGTTGCCCAGATACGAAGCGTGCTCGGGATTCGAGAGGTCGCTTATGATTATGCCGCCCGCGAAGAGCGAATCGTAGGCCTCGCTGCAGGAGAGGCTGTTGATCTGCCCCTTTTCGTTTGCGGTCGTTTCCACTATGCCCTCGTAATTGTATTCGGTGGGATAGTGCAGGTCGCAGGTCCCTTCGCTGTCGGCCTTGACGGTGATGTTCGGTCTGACGTCCAGGAAGAGTTCCGGGGAGCCCTTGCGCAAGACTCTTATGGTCAGGTTCGTCACCTTGAGCGCGCTGTCACCGCCGAAGTACAAGTTTTCCACGCCCGGTTCCCAGACGAGGTTGGCGGTGTAAGTTTCCGTTCCCGTGATTTCAATTTTGGAGAGGCCCTGGGCCGAGCCGTCTTCCGATTCGAGGCTGGCGCTCCAGGCGCGGTCCCTGTGGGGCAGGTAGAAGCAATACTCCGCTTCCGAGATCAGGTTGCTTATGGAAATGGGAATGGTCAGGATGGCGTTGGTGGAGACTTCAGCGGTCCTTTGCAGGTAGACCGATGGTATGTCATAATTCAGTATCTTGCCGGAATAGCCGGCGCGGGCAACGCAGTTGCTGATCACGCCGTAGGGGAGAGCCTTGTTGGAGGTGGCCTTCAATTCCGACAGGTTGCCCTGGCAGGTCAGGGTGCTGTTAATGATGTTGGCGTCCTTGGCGGAGATCGTGCGGACGAAGAAGTTCGTGTAATTCAGAGTGGTCTTGTTGTAGTCACGGATGGAGAAGTAGGCATTGTGTATGCCGCAGAGGTCGCGGTCAATAGGGTAAGATTTTGCGGTCTTGAAACCGCTGACCGCGAAAGTCCTCAGGAACTTCGAGCGGATCATTCCGCCAAAAAAGGCGCCGCCCTTTATCTGCATGTCTTTGAGGCCGTCGAGCAGGGAAACGATGTCGCAGTTCACCACGCCGCCGTAGCACTTTGCTTCCTTGGTGTATTTGTCCTTGACGATCTGGGAGGAGACGGTGAAAGTCCTCATGTTGTCGCTGGATTCTATGAGGCCGTGGGTGCCGCCGGTTTCGGGATCATAGTAGAGGTTGCCGCCTTTTACGGTGGTGTACTGCAGCTGATCCTTGACGATGAGGTCGGCCCAGATATTGCCGCCCCAGTATTCCGTTCTCTGCTTTTCGGTGTTCTGGAAAACTTTGCCGCTGACGTTGAGGTTCGTGATGCGGCCCTTGATGCGCATCTTTCCGCCGGCCCCCAGAGGCGAGCCCAGATCGCCGCCCGTTATGGTAAGGTAGCGGATGTTGCCGATTATCGTTATGTTCTGGACGAAGCCGGCGTGGTCCAAGCCGGGAGGGAAGGTCACGTTGAGGGATTTCAAGATGCCGTCGCAGTAGATCTCCCTGATCTTCACGTTGGCGGGCGTCTTGGCGAATTTCTGCTGGGGGGCTATCGCAAGCGTGCCGTCCAGGTACCAGACACCGGCGTCGGTTATCCTAACGTCCCAGACGTCCGTTCCCATGACCGGGACGACTTCCAGGGTGCCGTTGCCGAAGTAGGTGGCTTTCATGTTGCCGAACTGGACGGTCTGCTCTCTTTCCTTTTTCGCGAAGAGGGAAAGGGCGCTGAACAGCAGAATGAAAAGGACTGGGCGAATTTTCAGCATGATCTTCCTATTGATTATTTGATGGGTGTCTTTACCCGCGAGCCACCGATCCAGACCTCGTTGCCTTCGTAGTCGAAGGTCTTGTCAAGCTTTATCGGTTTTTTGGAATAGAGGGAATTGGCCTTGGCTTCTTCTGATGCCTTGAAGGAGTTCAGAGAACCCATGTAAGTGGCGTGCTCGGAAGTTCCGTCGCTGCCGAAGAGCAGACCGCCGGCGAAAAAGCTCGAAAGAGCTCTGCCGCAGCTGACGGGACCGATATTCCCAGGGAAAGTGTTTCTTCTGGGTGCGGAGGTCGAGACGGAATGGATGAAGTTCGTGGAGGTGACCTCCTTCTTATTCTGCCTGACCCTGATGGTCAGGGGCAGTTCCGTATGCCTTCTGGGGGACGCTCCGTAGGAGACTCTAATTTTGATGTTGGTCAAGGTGTAGAACTCGGTGCCGCTGAAATCGAAGTCGCCCAGGGCGGGATCCCAGACGAAGGTTCCCGAAACGGCGTTGGTACCTTCAAAGCTATACATGTCGAAACCGGAGAAAGTTTCGTTGACCGCGTTTGAGATAAAGCAGCCCCAGGCCAGCCCGCGGGAGGCGATGCTCAGCGAAGAGACACCCTCGGGAGGAAGGTTGGTGACGGAAAACGGCAGGGTGAAGACGCAGTTGGTGCCGGCCTGGAGTATGCCGCTGCTGGGGGCGCTGGCGAAAATGATGGGGGAGGAGATGTAATTGTTCTCATAGCCAACGCCGGCGTAGACGAAGCTGTTCGACACGAGTCCGCCCTCGCCGTTTTTGTCCGCGCTGGCTTTCAAACTTTTCAGGCTGCCGTGGGAGGAGATCAGGGAATCGCGGGCGTTGACAGAACGCAGGGAAACGGCGCCCATATAGTAGTTCGTGAAATTGCCGGGATTGGCGTCGCTCATCGTTCTTAGGGAAGCGTTCAGAAGGCCGTAATCCTCCTTGGGAGCCGGCAGAAAGGCGGCCTGGGGATTCGGACCGCTGACGCTGACCTTTCCTATCCTGGGGGCCTTGACGAGACCGTTCTGCCAGCCGCCGCCGGCGATCGTCAGGTTGTCGATGGAGGAGGCGGCGATGAGGTCGGCGCTGGCAAACCCGCCCTTCAGATATGTGAGCCCCAAGGCGTCCTTCATGGTATAGGACTTCAGGGCGAATTTCTTTATGGTTCCGGAGACGTTAAAGCAGGCAAGGCGCTGATCATCCAGTCCGGGGAGGTAGGAATAATTGCCGCCCGTGATAAGGCAGGAGCCCAGGTCGCCTTTGACGGAAACGTCGGCCCAGAGATCGCCGCCCCAGTAGGTCAGCTCTCCCGTGGCCTTGTCCTTGTGCTTCAGGCCGGAAATTTTCAGTTGCTCCACGGAGCCCTTGATGGAGACAAGCCCGTCGCCCGCCTCGTTGGAACCCAGGTCTCCTCCCAGGATAGTTACGCTCTGCATGGCGCTGTCAACGTAAAGATCCTTCAGGTAGCCGACTCCGTTGCCGCCGGGAGGGAAGGTGATCTTAAGAGACCTCAGGGCCGGAGCGCTGAGGCTGCGGATCTTCACGCAGAAGTTGGTGGGATCTTTTTCCAGGGGGCGGATGGTCAGCGTCGCTTTGGCAGCCAAAGCGGCGTCGTCCACGACCTTCAGATCCCAGACGTCCCACTTGCCGCCGTTACTGTAGGGTGAGGCGACGCAGTAGCCTTTCCCGGAGTAAGTAAGGCGCATACCGCCGAAGATGACAGTGTCGGCGGAAAAGGCGGCCGTGGCAAGGCAAAAGATGAAAACCGAGAGTAGACCTGATCTCATAGGCGTAAAATCTTTAGTTAACTATATGATTTTATCATAAACGCAGGAATTTAGTTTCTTAGAGGTTGATTCAAGTTGACAAAAATTGCGCCATTTAATAGAATTTCCTTATCTTACCTAGACCTGTTTTTGCAGGCCGCACCCAATTAACCAAGGAGTTCATTTATGAAACGTTTACTTCTCCTGGCGCTTCTTCTGGCGCTTTCTTCCTCGCTGATGGCCGTGACCATCTACGAAGAGGATTTCGAGAGCTACGAGACCGGTACCGAACTGGTCGGTAATGTCGATGGCTGGGCCTTCTTTTCCACCTACGACGGCAGCTCCACCATCGTCGAGAACGAGAGCGGCATTTCCAGCAAATGCCTGAAAATGCAGCAGACCGACGGCGGTTCGGCGGACTACGACATGATCTTCAGCCCGAAATTCGACATGTCGACGGAAGATCCCCTCAGGCAGCTGGTGAGAGTTTCCGCCACCGTGGTAGCCTCCAGCGAGACCGACATCATGGCGCTTTACGCTGTGAACGGCGAGACCAACCGTTTCGCTTATCTGCACATGAACGTGACGAAGGGCGAGCTGACTTCTTACCCCACGGGCGCGACGCTGACCAATCTCCACAAGGACAATACGCCCAACCGGATCTCCATACTGTGGGACAACTATGACAACACCATCAGGGAGATCACTTGTAATGGCGAAGCCCAGGCCTGCCACATCCCCATGTCTGGCAGCTTCTATGGTCAGCCCGTCAGGATCCGCTTCTCCACGCAGTTCAGCACCAGAAAAGACTGGGTCACCTACTACGACGACGTCAAGGTGGAAGTTGAACCGCGCTACTCCGGACCGCACCTGTTCATCGACACGAACAGCCTGACCCTTAAGAAGAAAGCCCAGGGTCACCTGACTCTCCAGAACGCCGGCACCGAAGGCGACATCACCTTCTCCATCACCAAGAGCGAAGGCGCCGACTGGCTGACCGTTTCCCCCAGCAGCGGCACTTACAATGGCACCAAGGATCTGACCCTCTCCACCACTGGCGACAAGGATTACGCTAGGGCGAAGTTCACCATTGACGCCGGCGAGGCCGGAAAAGAAGTGGTGAGCGTTTACTGGGTGAACGGCACGGTCTTCTACAAAGAGGACTTCGAGGAACCCTTCATGACCTTGGGCGACCTGCAGACTCAGGAAGGCTGGATGGTCAGAAGCTCCACGGGCTCCAGCAGCAACAAGGCCGAGATCGAAAAGCCCGAGTTCGCTGACAGCCAGGTCATGCACGCTTACAGGTCCACCGGCTACGACGGCGTCAGAAAGGGCGGCCGCCCCGACAGCTCGCCCATCGAAGGCTGCCCGGCCCTGGCCGTGGTGAAAGTTTCCGGCAAGGTCTATTGGGATTCTTCTTCCAACGCTGGCAGCATCTACATCGCCACGCCCGACACCGCCAAGCCCTTCTGCATGAAGATAAGAAAGACTGACGGCCAGAACACCTTCTATCTCTATCAGATGAAGGATGGCTATTTCAGTCCTCCCGAATCGTTCAGCGGCAAGACCTGGCCCATGGACGAGTGGGTCTACATCTCCTACACCATCGACTTCGCCACCATGAAGGGTGTGGAAGTCCAGATCGGCGAGGATGTGGCGGATATCTCCGGCTACGAGCTCTACAATGTGGACGTTAAGGCCTTCACTGGCCTCTCCTTCTGCACTGACAAAGCCAGCGGCAACGACGACTGGGATGCCAAGTTCTACTTCGACGACATCCAGTGCGAATACATCCCCAGGGGCGACGAACCCATCATGGGCATCGACAACGACACTTTCCACACCGGCTTGACGGCTGAAAGCGGCGAAGTGACCCTGGTCAACGCCGGCGGCGGCAGCTTCGATTACACCGCCACCGTAGCCATGGGCGGCAGCTGGCTTACGATCGCCGATCCCGCCAGCGGCACCTGCGAAGACGAAGCCAAGATCGTCTTCAACATCGACCGTTCCGGCATGGGCGAAGATTACTACCGCGGCGTGATCAACATTGATTGCGGCACGGCCGGCTCCACCAACGTCCTCGTGACGGCTGGCTCCGGACACATCATCTACAAGGAAGACTTCGAGGAACCCTTCATGCAGGTGGGCGACCTCCAGGGCCAGGACGGCTGGGTCGTCCGCGGCACCAACTGTGCCGACAGCAACGAAGCCTACGTCGTCGACGCGCACGATACGCACTGCATGCACGCCAAGCGCGCCCAGGGCTACGACGGCATCAGGAACAACTCCATGTCCGGCTGCCCCGAGAACCAGCTCGTGAAGTTCTCCTACAGGATCTACTGGGACGACCAGTCTGAAGCGCAGAACGTCTATCTGGCCACCCCGGCCGGCATGAAGCCCTTCTGTATGAAGATCAGGAGAAAAGACGACGGCACCTTCTATCTCTACCAGATGCTGGACGGCTCCTATCGTCCGCCGCTGGATGGCTACACCTGGTCCATGAACGAATGGATCCCCATCTCCTATACCCTGGACTTCCGTTCCAACAGCGGCGTCACGCTGACCATCGGCGACGACGAGGCTGACATCAACACTCTGGAACTCTACGGCAACTACAAGAAGCTGGAAGGCTTCTCCTTCTGCACGGACGGTTCCGGCAATGAATTCGACTCCCTCTTCTATTTCGACGACTTCAAGATGGAAGTCCTCGACAGGCCGGCCGATCCCAAGCTCTTCCTGACCAAGGACAGACTGGTGGTGGGCTTCGATGTCGAGACCGGCGCTCTGGCCATCCAGAACTCCGGCGCCGGCAGTTTCGAATGGACCGCTTCTTTCCCGGATGATCCCTCCTGGGTGGAACTGGTCGCCGAACACGGCACCTGCGAAAAGGAAGACGAGATCCGCTTCAAGATCCTGAGGGACGAGATGGAGTCTGACTACTACCGCACCGTCATGCACATCGATGCCGGAGCTGCCGGCGAAGCTGACGTTGTGGTCTGCGTCTGCTCCGGCAGCGTCTTCTACAAGGAAGACTTCGAGGAACCCTACATGCACGTGGGCGACCTGCAGAACCAGGACGGCTGGTGCGTCAGGAACGGCGGCTACTGCCGCGACGTGAACAACGCCTTCGTCACCAATGGTCTGCCCTTCTCGGACGGCGCGGTGATGCACACCGTGGTCTCCAAGGGCATCGACGGCACCACCAAGGACTACGTCGACACCTGCCCCAGGGACGCCAGGGTGAAAGTCTCCATGGACGTTTACTGGGATAGCGCTTCTCCTTGCGACGCTGTGTATCTAGCCTGCCCGGCCCGCCACAAACCCATGACTCTTAAGATCGAGAACAAGGGCGACGGCACTTTCGGCGTCAGAGGCATGCAGGACGACAGCTACAAAGTGATGGTGGGCAAGACCTGGTCCATGGACGAATGGGTGCACATCAGCTACTCTATGGACTTCAGGACCCAGACCGGCGTCGAACTGACGATCGGCGACGAGACCGAGGACATCACCCAGGTCGTGCTTTACGGCAACGGCGGCCTCCACACCTACGAAGGCTTCTCCTTCTGCACGGACGGCGACGACGAGATGGACTCCCTCTTCTACTTCGACAATTTCGTCTTCGAGATCGTGCCGAAGGAAGACAAGCCTCATCCCGTGATGCCCAGCGCGACCGCTGTCGGATCGGAAGATTCCGCCACGGTGAAAGTTCTCAATTACGGCACGCCGTATGACTTCTCTATCAGCGTGCTGGATCTGCCCGGCAACGTGAGCGTCACTCCCGCCAGCGGCCGCACCGAGGACAGCACCGAGCTGACCTTCACGGTGAACCGCGAAGGCTTGGAAGAGAACTACTACCGCGCCAGGATGCGCATGGCTTACTCCGACGGAACCATGGAGGGCGCTCTGACCTCGCTCGTGACCTTCGCGGTGGGCGGCTGGTACTACGGCGCCGACTTCCTCGGCCCCTGGTTCAGTTACGGCCCGCTGAACGGCCAGGAATGCTGGAGCGTCGGCGTCAGCGACTGCGAGATCATCAACCTGGACGGCGAGAACTGCATCAAGTTCCCCTATGCCTGCACCGCCGAGCTGGAAGCCAAGGTGCCCCTGGAAGGCATCTTCACCTTCAGCGGCCGCGTCTACTCCGAAGAGCTGGCTGACGACTCCTACTTCCAC
>Ga0310786_10006496_pt1 | contig 15522 bp, 12 predicted proteins | sample AusTroGonzalo_MG_FD_203881 | JGI IMG/M metagenome (GOLD analysis project Ga0310786, IMG submission 203881) | Bovine rumen microbial communities from tropical cattle in Woodstock, Queensland, Australia - Gonzalo_03 (v2) (version 2) | ecosystem: Host-associated > Mammals > Digestive system >... | reverse complement strand
GCAGCGGGCCTGCACTTCAATGCCACACTCTGCATCCCAGACGGTGCCAGCTGCTACCTTGTAGAGACGCTCATCTCGTACAAGGGACAATTATCCATGAAACTATTAGAGTATTAACTTCCCCTCTATTCTTCTATCCACGCATCAAGAAGCATTCTTGCGATCGAAAGCTTCTCGGGGATGGTTGGAAGGTTATCCTTACGGAACCAACCGCCTTTGGCGATCTCTGAACGCTGCAGGTGGATGTCGCCACTGACGTAGTCGGCATTGAAACCTACCATCAGTCCACAAGGATAGGGCCAAGGCTGACTGGCGAAGTAGCGGATATTGGTAATCTTGACACCTGTCTCTTCGAACGCCTCACGGGCAACGGCTTCCTCAAGGGTCTCGCCTGTCTCTACGAACCCTGCCACCAGACCGTAGAAGTCTGTACGGAAGTTCTTCGCGCGGACGAGCAGCACTTCGTCGCCTTTGTGGATCAGTACGATGACGGCTGTCGCCAGTTGCGGCCATATCTCCTTGCCACAAGAGGTGCATTTCTTAGAGATATCAGTATCCATCCGCATGGGCGCACCACAGACACCACAGAATTTGGTGTTGCTGTCCCAATAGAGCAGTTCTTGACATTTGCCGGCCTTCAGGTAGAGGGGCTTCTCCAGTTTGTAGAACGTCTGACGGAGACCGCACATCTCATAACGCTCATCGCCTGTGACGGGTGCATCGATACGATAGGTGATGACGGGTGTGCCGTCGGCCATCGGAGTGATGTTCATCTGGTGGGTCCAGGCTTTTACCTCCGTTGGTGGCTCTTCACAAAGGGGAATGGTATAACTCCCGTCGGATTTCTTTTCCAACAGGAGTTCTTCCTTACAAAAAACGAAATAGTATTTCATTTCTTCTCATTTTATTTCCCCTCCTAAGTTCTTGGCAGAGCCAAGCGGCAAAGCCGAGCGAGGAGGGGTTAGGGGTGGTCTGAACAAGCGCTTATCTTGAGGCGGTTCAGACCCCCTCTGGCTCCTCCTACTCAGGGGGAGAATTGATTACTTTTTTCCGAACAAGAGTTTTCTGTCTCTTTCGATGGCGGGCTTAGCCCATTCCTCGGGAACAAAGCGCCAGTTGGAGTTCGGCTGCGGGTTGACTGTTCCCTGACGCTTGATCTCTTCCATGAGGTAATGGCGCTGATCGAGGTCGCTACAGTAGATCACACGACTGGCAAGCGAGTCCTTGGGAATACCCGCACCGTGGGTCAGCAGTTCTCCGCCACCATTGGCACGATAACTGTTCATCGCTACCTTGTACCATTTTTTCTCATCGAAGGGCTCGCCATTCGACATCTTCAGGATGTGAACCTTCTCGCCGTCGGGCTTGGTGACGTCAACCTCGTAGTCGATGCCTGCAGCAGAATCGAAGTTGAAGGTGTAGTATTTGAAGCCTGCCCGCTGTTGGTCTTCTTTCATCTCGTCGTTGAGCAGCATGATATGATCGTCGGGCGACTTCATCTGGTTCGTCCAAATGTCGTAGCTCATCTCGAGGTGCTTACGCATCTCTTCGCCTGTCATGCGCATCACAAGCAGCAGGTTCTCGAAACGGTAGAGCTTGAACATATCGGCCACAGTGACCTCGCCCTCACGGATGACCGCATTGAACGACAGTGGGGCAGTGATAGAGATATCAGCTCCTGTGATCTGCAGCTGCAGGTTATGGATGAGGTCGGTGAAGGAGGAGTTGCCGAAGAAACTGTCGCGGGTGTAGATGGAGTTCTGGAAGATACCGATCTTCTGGTTCACGTATGACTTGACGGCCTCGATCTGCGGCTGGAAGTGAGCCACCATCTCTTCGTCGATTTGTTCGTCGGTCACGCTGACAATCTCACCCTTGATGTCTTTCTTCACCAGATGACCCTTCTCGTAGGTCAACTCGATTTCCGTTGCTGCCACATTCCTTACATAGCACGAGGGGTCGATGATGAGCACATCCTGACCCTCCTTGTTGGTGATCCATTCGTTGTGTACCTGATGGTCGTGTCCGAAGAAGATGATGTCGAAGCCAGGTACCTCGCGAGCGACGGCTGCGGTGGCATTCTCCTCGTAAGTGTCGGTGACGATGCCGCCATCCTTGCCGGAATGGAACAGACCGAAGATCAGGTCGGGATGCTCCACCTCCTTGAGGTATTTCACCCATTTCTTGGCGCAGCTGGTCATCTCCTCAAACTCCATACCCTTCCATACGTTGTCTGTCAGCCAGTTTGGAATAGCAGGTGTGAGCATGCCGATGACGCAAATCTTCACACCGTCGATATAATGAACGGAGTAGGGCTTCAGACCGTCGTAGATATTCTTCGGATGGGCTGTGCCGTCGGAGCCAGCCTTTACGATGTTCGCACCCAGCAACGGACAGCGCACCTCACGGATCCATTTGTCGTAGACCTTATGGCCTGGTTCTATGTCGTGATTGCCGACAGTCTCGGCGTCATATTGCATGTAGTTGATGACGGAGGCAGCGAGGTTCTCGTTGGTAGGCATCACGTAGTTCGACCAGTAGATGCAGGGCTGACCTTGTAGGATGTCGCCGTTGTCGATGAGCAGAAGATGGTCGCCATACTTCTCGCGTTCTTTCTTAATATAGGTGTTCGCACGAGAGAGCGTACCTTTGATGGGCTTGCGCTCCATGAAGTCGTAGGGGAAGAAGTGACCGTGTACGTCGCTGGTCTCGATGACCTTCATCCGTATGGTCTTAGTCTGTTGTCCTGACACAGGTAGCATGGCTATAAGCGCAAGGGAGATGAGTAATATTTTCTTCATTTGGATTAATTTTTCGGCAAAATTACGAAGATTATTCCAAACCACCAAGAGTTTTTCGTGTTTTAGGCACACTTTTTGCTGATTTTTTAGCAGAATACATTAAAATAAAAGGAGGAAACGATTATGGCATTTATCGATTATTACAAGATTTTAGGCGTCGACAAGACGATTCCGCAGAAGGATGTGAAAAAAGCCTACCTGAAGCGGGCTAAGCAGTTCCATCCCGATTTGCATCCCGATGATCCGAAGGCGCAGGCGAAGTTCCAGGCGTTGCAGGAGGCATATGATGTAATCGGTGATCCCGAGAAGCGTCGTAAATATGATCAGTACGGTGAGCAGTGGAAACAGGCTGAAGCTTTCAATGCTGGTGGCTTTGGCGGTGGTGCCGGAGGCGGTAATCCCTTTGGCGGCTTCGATTTCTCGCAGTTCACCTCTGGCTCAGGCGGTGGATTCAGTGATTTCTTCGAGAGTCTCTTCGGTCGTCGCGGACAACAGGGTGGGGGCTTCGGTGGTTTCCAAGGCTTCTCCAGTGGTTCGTCAAGACAGGCTCGCACGAGTACTGGTGAGATGAACGCTACCGTCTCCATCGATCTTTATACGGCTTTGCTCGGCGGAGAGGTAATGATCACCCTCAGTAACGGTCAAAAGGTGAAGATGAAGATCAAGCCCGAGACGCAGCCTGGTACAAAAGTTCGTCTCCGCGGCAAGGGATATGACCGCGGAGACGGAACCTTTGGCGACCTCATCATCACCTATCAGGTGAAGCTGCCTACGAACCTGACGGAGCGTCAGAAGCAGCTTCTACAGGAGATGCGCCTTAGTAAATGAGCATCGAGAGCAGATAGGCTACAATCGTCGATACAAACACGGAGATAAGGCCAGGCATCATGAACGAGTGGTTCAACAGGTACTTACCGATGACGGTTGTGCCGGAACGGTCGAAGTTCACAGTGGCGATATCTGAGGGATAGTTCGGGATGAAGAAATATCCATATACAGAAGGCAGTACACCCAGCAGCACGGGACCAGGGATGCCAAGCTTATAGGCCAGTGGTAACATAGCCACAACGACTGCTCCCTGAGAATTGATCAGCACTGACACCAGGAAGAAGGCCAGAGCAATCGACCAAGGATACTCTGCAACGATACCTTCCAAACCTGCCTGCATCTCTGCCATATAGTTAGAGAAATAGGTGTCTGCCAACCAGGCGATACCATAGATAGCAACCACAGCTACCATACCAGACTGCCATACTGGACCGGCGACCGCTTTCTTGGGCTTTGCCTTACAGAAAATGATCATCAGGGCGGCAGCGGAAATCATCACAATCTGGATCACAAGGTTCATCTTCAGATCAACCATTCCCTTCTCTGTGAATCCTTCGGCCACAACACCTGCCTTAGCCAATGCCGAAGCGGAGATGGTGACACCACTGGCCAGCGTCAGGTCGCCTGCACCCTTAACGGCTTTGACGGTCGAATAGGAAGGCAGCAACTCAGGAAGTGCAGCAAACATCACGATGATAGCGAGGGCACCGAGGAAGATAAAGACGGCATTCTTAGCCGATTGCGGGATCTCCTTGTCGAGTGTTGTGGCACCACTACCGTAGATATATTCGCGCTGGGCAGGATCGGCAATCTTCTTCTGGAACTCTGGATCCTTGTCGAGGTCGAGACCACGATGGTAGGACGCTGCAGCGGCAGCCATCAAACCACAGACACAAGCAGGGATGGAAACCATCAGCACACGTGGAATGGTGATGTCGAAATGGTTGGCATTCGAGATGGTGACGAAGGCCACAACGGCAGCAGCAATCGGTGAACAGGTAATACCAACCTGAGAGGCGATAGAAGCCACACCACAAGGACGCTCAGGACGGATACCTTTCTTTAACGCAATGTCGCAAATGATTGGCATCAAGGTGTATACAACGTGACCTGTTCCAACCAAAACTGTGAGGAAGAAGGTACATAGCGGAGCGAGGAATGTGATGCGGTCAGGATGTTTGCGCAACAATTTCTCTGCAATCTGTATCAACCAATCCATACCGCCTGAGGCCTGCATGATGCCCGCACAGGTGACGGCTGCGATGATGATGTAGATCACATCTGTCGGAGGTGTGCCTGGTTTCAATCCGAAACCGAACACAAGAATAGCCAGACCGATACCGGAGATGGCACCAAGGGCAAGCGATCCGTAGCGAGAGCCTACCCACAAAGCTCCTAAAACAATACAGAGCTGAAGAATCATTAATACCATAATACGAATTTGTTAGTTATTGATTTGATATCTTTGGCTGCAAAGATACAAAATAATTCTGAAACTAAAAACTTTTTTTGGCAGAAATCTTAAAATTATTTATTTCTTTTGTCAGGTCGGATATTTTTAGTACCTTTGCACGCTAAAATAAGGTATATCCGAAAAAAGGAATAAAATAATCATATAGATGAGCAAGAAATTTGCCGAACATAACGGCCTGAACCTGACGAAGGTGAACGACGACATCCTGGAGATGTGGCGAGAGAAAAACGTGTTCTGGCGCTCTGTGGAAGAGCGCGAGGGCTGTCCGCAGTTTGTGTTCTTCGAGGGACCTCCCTCTGCCAACGGACATCCAGGTATCCACCATGTGTTGGCGCGTACTATCAAGGATACTTTCAACCGTTATAAGACGATGAAGGGTTTCCAGGTGAAGCGTAAGGCTGGCTGGGATACTCACGGACTGCCTGTAGAACTGGGCGTAGAGAAGGAACTTGGTATCACCAAGGCCGATATCGATAATAAGGACTCGGAGAAGTACATCTCGACGGAGGACTACAATAAGAAGTGCCGCGAGAACGTGATGATGTTTACGCAGGAATGGCGCGACCTCACTGAGAAGATGGGTTACTTCGTGGATCTAGATAATCCTTATATCACTTACGATAACAAGTATATTGAGACGCTGTGGTGGTTGCTGCAGCAATTCTATAAGAAAGGTCTGCTTTATAAGGGTTACACCATCCAGCCGTATTCTCCCGCCGCTGGTACTGGATTGAGTTCTCACGAGTTGAACCAGCCAGGTTGCTATCGTGATGTGAAGGACACCACATGTACGGCTCTTTTCAAGGCTGTCAATCCTAAAGAGGAATGGACGAAGTGGGGTACACCTTACTTTGTTGCTTGGACAACAACGCCTTGGACACTGCCATCGAACACAGCGCTCTGTGTCGGTCCGAAGATTGATTACGTGGCTGTGGAAACATATAACCCTTATAACGCTGAGAAGATCACAATCATCCTCGCAGAGAGTCGCCTGAATGCATACCTCGCTCCTGAGGGAAACATTACTGACGGTGAGGAAATGCCTGAATACAGCAAGGGTGAGAAGTTCGTACCTTATCGCATCGTAGGCCACTATACGGGTGAAGAACTGGTTGGTCTGAAGTACCAGCAACTGATGCCTTGGGTGAAGCCGTCGGCTAAACTGGACCAGAATGCTGCCGACTATGTGAAGGCTTACGCTGAAGCCCATCCTGAGAAGGTCTTCACGGGTGAGAACGGCAAGGATCAGTTCGTAGAGATGGAGAGTGAGGCTTTCCGTGTGATTCCTGGTGACTATGTGACTACTGAGGATGGTGCCGGTATCGTGCATATCGCACCTACCTTCGGTGCCGACGATGCCAAGGTGGCTAAGGATGCCCATATCCCCAGTTTGTTCCTTATAAATAAGAAAGGTGAAACTCGTCCGATGGTAGACCTTCAGGGTAAGTACTATGTGATGGACGAGTTGGATAATATATTTGTTGAGAAGTGTGTAAACGTGGAGGGTTACAGCCGTCACGCCGGCGACTATGTGAAGAACGCCTATGCACCTGAGTTCAACAAAGATGGTAAGTATGATGAGCAGGCTGCAGCCAAGGCTGAGGACCTGAACATCGTGATCTGTATGGAGATGAAGCAGGAGGGTACGGCGCTGAAGATCGAGAAGCACGTACATAACTATCCTCACTGTTGGCGTACGGACAAGCCCGTGCTCTATTATCCGCTCGACTCTTGGTTCATCAGAAGTACAGCCAAGAAGGACCGCATGTTCGAACTGAACAAGACGATTAACTGGCAGCCTGAGAGTACAGGTACGGGTCGTTTCGGCAACTGGTTGGAAAACCTGAATGACTGGAATCTGTCTCGCTCACGCTTCTGGGGAACTCCGCTTCCCATCTGGCGCGATGAGGATGGCAAGGAGATCTGCATCGGTTCTGTAGAGGAACTCTATAATGAGATTGAGAAGGCTGTGAAGGCTGGCTTCATGAAGAGTAATCCGTTGAAGGATAACGGCTTCGTGCCTGGTGATATGTCGAAGGAGAACTATAACAAGATTGATCTCCACCGTCCGTATGTCGACAATATCGTACTCGTTTCTGAGAGCGGTAAGCCCATGAAGCGTGAGAGTGACCTCATTGACGTATGGTTCGATTCTGGTTCAATGCCATACGCTCAGATTCACTATCCGTTTGAGAACAAGGATTTGATTGATAAGGGTATCGCCTTCCCATGCGACTTTATTAATGAGGGTGTGGACCAGACGCGTGGTTGGTTCTTTACCTTGCACGCCATCGCTACGATGATCTTCGACTCTGTGGCCTTCAAGAATGTGATTTCATCAGGTTTGGTGCTTGATGCCAAAGGCAATAAAATGTCGAAGCACGTCGGTAACGTGGTGAATCCTTTCGATATGATCGGTAAGTTCGGCTCAGATGCCGTCCGTCTCTATATGATGACCAACTCAGAGCCTTGGGACAATCTTAAGTTCGACCCTGAGGGTGTGGATGAGGTGCGCCGTAAGTTCTTCGGCACCTTATATAATACGTATAGCTTCTTTGCACTGTATGCCAATGTGGATGGTTTCGACCCCGCTGTAGCACAGGTGGCCTTTGAGAAGCGTCCGGAGATTGACCGTTGGATCCTCTCCTGTCTGAATACGCTCATCAAGGGTGTGGAGGCAGAACTCGAGAACTATGATCCCACTCGTGCCGGCCGTCTGATCGATGCCTTCGTGAATGACGACCTCTCCAACTGGTATGTCCGTCTGAATCGTAAGCGTTTCTGGGGTAAGGAGATGAGCGAGGATAAACTCTCGGCCTACCAGACACTCTATACCTGTCTGATGACAGTATCCAAACTGTTGGCTCCGTTTGCTCCGTTCTATGCCGACCAACTGTATAAAGATCTCGGTGGTGCACTCGACTCTGTCCATCTCGACAAGTTCCCTGTGGCCGACGATGCCCAGATCAACAAGGATCTCGAGGCCCGTATGCAGATGGCTCAGAAGATTACGTCGATGGTATTGGCTCTGCGCCGTAAGGTGAACATCAAGGTGCGCCAGCCCCTGCAGGCCATCATGATTCCTGCCGTCGATGCTGAGCAGAAGAAGCACATCGAGGCTGTGAAGGATCTTATCATGAACGAGGTGAATGTGAAGGAACTTCGATTCGTCGAAGGTGCCGGTGTCCTCGTTAAAAAGGTGAAGTGTAACTTCCGTACGATGGGTAAGAAGTTCGGTAAGTTGATGAAGGGTGTTGCCGCTGCTATGGATCAGCTCTCTCAAGAGCAGATTGCCGAACTCGAGCAGCAGGGAACCATCGGTATCGAGGTAGAAGGTCAGCAGCTGACCGTCGAGGCTGTCGATGTTGAGATTATCTCTGAGGATATTCCTGGCTGGCTGGTGGCCAACGAGGGTAGTCTGACCGTAGCACTTGAAGTGGAACTGACGGATGAGTTGAGGAACGAGGGTATGGCCCGCGAACTTATCAACCGCATCCAGAATATCCGTAAGGACAGCGGCCTGGAGATCACCGATCGTATCAGTGTTACCCTCTCGCCCAACGATGAGGTTCAGAAGGCCATCGACAGTTTTGCTGACTACATCAAGACGCAGGTGCTGGCAGACAGCATCGTGCTGGAGCAAAATGATGGACAAGAAGTTGACTTCGACGACTTCAAGTTGAATATTAAGATAGTGAAATCATAAGAAATTATAAACGCAATAACTTAAACATCTCAAATTATGGCAGAGAAAACCCGCTACACTGACGAAGAACTCGAGGAGTTCCGTCAGATTATCAATGAGAAATTGGCCCTTGCCAAGCGCGACTATGATCAGATGATGCGCGTGCTGACCAATCAGGACTCTAACGATGTCGATGACACATCGCCTACCTATAAGGCGTTGGAGGAGGGTAGTGCAACACAGTCAAAGGAAGAACTCATCTCTATGGCTGCCCGTCAGCAGAAGTTCATTCAGGGTCTGAAAGCCGCATTGGTGCGTATCGAGAATAAGACGTATGGTATTGATCGCATCACAGGTAAACTGATTCCTAAGGAGCGCCTGCGTGCTGTCCCACATGCTACACTAAGCGTGGAGTCGAAGATGATGCAGAACAAAAAGTGAAGTCCTCTACACGACTGTTTACTAAAGGCAGGATGGCGGTACTGGTGATACTGGCCATCCTTCTGATAGACCAGGCCATCAAGATCTGGGTTAAGACCTCGATGACGTTGCATGAGAGCATTCATATCACCGATTGGTTCTACATCGCATTCATCGAGAACAACGGTATGGCCTTCGGTATGCAACTTGGTAGTAAAATCGTCCTGTCGCTGTTTCGTGTCATCGCCATATCCCTGTTGGGCTACTACATCAGACAGGAGGTGAAGCGTCAGGCGAGGACGGGCTATATCATCTTGCTGTCGATGGTCTTGGCAGGTGCTGCCGGTAACCTTATCGACTGTATGTTTTACGGGCTCGTGTTCAACGCCTCGTCCCCCTATTACTTATCGTATTTCGTTCCCTTTGGAACGGGATATGCACCCTTCCTGATGGGTAAGGTGGTTGACATGTTCTACTTCCCCCTGATCGAGACCGACTGGCCTCAGTGGATGCCATTTGTTGGCGGAGACCATTTCATCTTCTTCAGTCCAGTCTTTAACTTCGCCGATGCATGTATCAGCGTGAGTGTGGTGTGGCTGCTTCTTTTTTATCGTAAGGAGATTAGCTCTATTTCTTTAAGCAAGGCAATTGAACAATCCGAGAAACAGGAAGTAGAAGAATCGCAAGAAATATGAAGCAGCAGTGGTCACATCTGATAATTCTATTGGCGGTGATACTTCTTTCCGCTTGTAAGCCGACGGTACCTTCGAGATACCTGCAGCCCGATGAAATGGAAGATCTGATGTACGACTACTATGTGTCGCAAGGTATGAGCAACAACCGTACTGGTGCCACCGAGTACGATCATCGCTACAACTTGGAGTCCGTGCTGAGGAAATATGGTCTTACCCCAGCCGAATTCGACTCTTCTTTGGTTTACTATTATAACCATATGGAGCAGATGAATGTAATCTACACCAACATACAGAAACGTCTGAGTGAGGAAGCTCTGGAGTTGGGTACATCTGCAGGCGAAGTAGAGCGTTTCACGATCCAGTCTGCCTCTGGTGATACGACCGATGTTTGGGAAGGCCGTCGTCAGATGATGCTTTTGCCCATACCGCCTTATCATGTGGCACAGTTCACGCAGAAGGCCGACACTTCGTTTCACAAGGGCGACAGTTTCCTGCTCACCTTCGGTAGCACATTCTTGGTTCAGAGTGGTTCAAGGAATGCAACGGTTTATATGTCTGTGACCTATGAGAATGACAGTGTAGTCACCGCCTCATCGACCATTAGTAATAGTGGCAGTACAACGCTCCGTCTCGCTGCTTGTGATCTGAAAGCCAAGAAGATTGAGGGCTTCATGTATATGGCGCACAGGGACCGTAGTGATAATGCGAGTGAGTTGTGCCTCCTGATGCTGAGTCATATCCAGTTGATGCGTTTCCATCACTCTAAAGATCAAGATCAGAAAGATAATAAGGGGGAAGTAAAACCTGATATAGTACCAGTGAAAGCTGATACGATTGATTCCCTGAAACCCAAAGTACGCCATTTAGGAGAGCGTCCGATGCCCATTAAAAGGGAAGTGATGCCACCACATCAGATACCCTCTACAATGAAACCGAAGAAACAAGTTAAACCAACAATTACACGACAATGAAAAATCTTAAATTCCGTTTATCAGTGATGAACTTCCTGGAGTTTGCCGTCTGGGGAGCCTATCTCACCTGTATGGGAAACTATCTCGGAGCAGCCGGCCTTGGCGACAAGATCTCCTGGTTCTATGCCATCCAGGGCATCGTCAGTCTGTTCATGCCTACGCTGATGGGCATCGTGGCCGATAAGTACATGCAACCCCAGCGGGTTCTAGGCCTCTGCCATCTCCTGGCTGGAGGATTCATGATCGGCTGCTGGTGGATGGGTAAGGAAGCTGGCGTCGGACAGGAACTGACGGACAAGGCAACCTTCATCACCCTCTATACATTGAGTGTGGCTTTCTATATGCCGACTATTGCACTGGCGAATACTACGGCCTTTACCATTTTGAAGAACAACGGAATGGACACAGTGAAGGACTTTCCACCCATCCGTGTTATCGGTACTGTGGGTTTTATTGTTACCATGTGGTTCGTCAACTGCGCTGTGTGGTTTGTAGAGAGTTCATCTTGGGATGGTATCACCTTTACATTGACGTTTGCTGAGAATCCCCATAAGTTTCAGTACACCTACATGCAGTTCTTTGTCTCAGGTCTGCTGAGCTTCATCCTGTTCCTGTATTGCTTCACGCTGCCTGAGTGCAAATTGACAAAGAAGAATCAGAAGGTATCCCTTGCTGAGAGCTTCGGACTGAATGCCTTCAAGTTGTTCAAGACACGGAAGATGGCATTGTTCTTTATTTTCTCAGCTCTGCTCGGTATGTGTCTGCAAGTGACTAATGGCTATGCAGGCCCCTTCATCACGAGTTTCAAGGGTAGTGCTGATGCGGCTGTGGCCACTTCGTTTGCCGCCAATAACGCCACACTGCTGACGAGTATCTCTCAGATCAGTGAGGCCCTTTGTATATTGATGATCCCGTTCTTCCTGAAGCGATACGGCATCAAGGTGGTGATGCTCATGTCGATGTTTGCCTGGGTGTTCCGCTTCGGCTTCTTCGGTATAGGTAATCCGGCTATGCCTGGTGTGATCATGTTCATCCTCTCTTGTATTGTATATGGTGTAGCCTTCGACTTCTTCAATGTCTCGGGCGGTATCTTCGTCGATCAGGAGTGCGAGCCTTCCGTTAAGGCTTCGGCTCAGGGATTGTTCATGATGATGACAAATGGTCTTGGTGCCACCATCGGTACGCTGGCAGCAGGTGAGATCGTGAACCACTACTGCCACTGGGACAACGGTTACCTGTTGGGCGATTGGACCACCTGCTGGTTCATCTTCGCTGCCTTTGCCCTGATTGTTGGCGTATCCTTCGCCCTTGTGTTCCATCCGGAGAAAAAGTGAGAGAGGCCCATTATTTCTACGTTCCAGACGCCGCGCAACAGAGAGAGTTGCCTGCCGATGAGTGCCAGCACGCCATCCGTGTGCTGCGGCTGAAGGTGGGCAACGTGCTGTTCTTGATGGATGGGGTAGGGAACTACTATCGTGCTCAGGTGACAGAGGCTTCCTCTCACCATTGCTGCTATGAGATTGTGGAGACCTTGCCTCAGGAACGTCAATGGGAAGGCCATGTTCATCTGGCCATTGCTCCGACAAAGATGATGGACCGCATGGAGTGGATGATGGAGAAGGTAACGGAGATAGGCATCGACGAGCTGACGTTCCTCGACTGCCAGTTCTCTGAACGTCAGGTGGTCAAGTTGCCACGTATTGAGAAGATTGTCATCTCTGCTGTTAAGCAGAGTCGTAAGGCCTGGATGCCTGTCGTTCATGAGATGACGACCTTCAAGACCTTCATCAGTCAGCCCCGCGAAGGCCGCAAATACATCGCCCATTGCTACGAGGAAATCCCCCGCAGCTACCTCTTCGACGAACTCTGCATCCCCTCACCTCTTAACTCTCATGATGCCACCGTACTGATTGGTCCAGAGGGAGACTTCTCCATCGATGAGGTGCGGCAGGCAGTTGAAGCAGGCTATATATCCGTTCATTTAGGCAAGAGCCGTCTGCGCACAGAGACCGCAGGCCTTTCTGCCGTAATGATGATGCAACTGAGTAAAGGTGAAAGGGTAAAAAAGTGAAAAAATTAAATCGAAAATTAGTAAATCGTAAATATCTAAAGTTATGACTGACGAGAAAATCATGGCTACTATCAAGCCTGACGGCGAATGCTGGCAGCCGGAAATCGAGAAAATGCCAAGAGAGCAGCTTGAAGCGCTGCAAGTGAAGAAACTCAAGGAGAGCATTAAGATTGCTTTGAACTCTCCTTTCTACAAGAAGCGTCTGGGGGATTTAGGCATAACGGCCGACTCCATCAATTCGCTGGCCGACCTCCGCAAGATCCCTTTTACCACGAAGCAGGATCTGCGTGACAACTATCCCTACGGACTGGTTGGCGGCAATCTGGACGATGCTGTACGCATTCACTCTACCAGTGGTACGACTGGTAATCCTTGTGTTGTGGTCTATTCAGAGCATGATATCTGTTCTTGGGCCAACATGATTGCTCGTAACCTCTATATGGTGGGATGCCGTAAGAGTGATGTGTTCCAGAACTCTTCTGGTTACGGTATGTTTACCGGTGGTCTGGGCTTCCAGTATGGAGCTGAGTGGCTGGGCGCTATGACCGTTCCTGCTGCAGCTGGTAACTCTAAGCGTCAGATCAAGTTCATCAAGGACTTTGGTACGACTGCCCTTCACGCCATTCCTTCATACGCCATTCGTCTGGCTGAGGTGTTTAAGGAAGAGGGTGTAGACCCCAAAACCACCAAACTCCGTACTCTCTGCATCGGAGCCGAACCACACACAGAAGAACAACGCCGTCGTATCGAGCGTATGTTGGGAGTGAAAGCCTACAATTCATTCGGTATGACTGAGATGAACGGTCCCGGTGTGGCCTTCGAGTGCAAATATCAGGAAGGCATGCACCTCTGGGAAGACAACTACATCGTGGAAATCGTAGATCCAGACACCCTGGAGCCTGTACCCGACGGTGAGATGGGCGAGATGGTTCTAACCACCCTCGACCGTACTATGATGCCTATATTAAGGTATCGCACGCGCGACCTCACCCGCATCATTGCTGAACCCTGTAAGTGCGGACGAACTCACCATCGTATCGATCGCATCAAGGGTCGTACCGATGATATGTTCATCATCAAGGGCGTCAATGTGTTCCCGATGCAGGTAGAGAAGATTCTCGTGCAGTATCCGGGTCTCGGCAGCAATTATCTGATTACCCTCGAAACTATTGACGACAACGACATTATGACCGTTGAAGTGGAGCTTGAAGGATTAGAGACCGACATCTATCCCGAGATCCAGAAGATGACGAAGGACATCCAGCGTGCCTTGAAGGACGAGATTCTACTTACACCTCAGGTGAAGCTTGTGAAGAAGGGCTCCCTGCCGACGAGTGAGGGCAAAGCCGTCCGTGTGAAGGACCTCAGACCCAGCCGCGAAGGATGAAACGATTGATTCTGGCGACAATGTTCGCCATAATGATAGGACAGGCATCTGCTGAAGGCGTACAGATTCGCGACGTTTTCCGGCAGATGCCCGACTCGCTGATGCCTTATCTTACTCAGAATAACCGTTTAGATTTCATCGACTTCCTCGATTCAGGCATGAAGGCCGAGGTAACGAATGTGACGGGCGGCACAAGCGAGATGACTGCCCTTACCGACGACAGTCTCTCCATCCGCATGAGCGATGCCTTGCGGGTGGATATGTTGCTGTTGGACCTTGATATACCTGTTGACACCCTTCGTCAGATAGTTGTATTTGTCGAAACCTTTCTGATCGACTCGGTATATTGTGAGAGCGTTTGCAAGACATATTCTGTTGACTGGCAGCCAGTTACGGAAGACGTATCGTTCAATGAACTACAACGTAAGCGCATAGAACGGCTTAACTTGCAAAATATCCTTAATTGGGAAGAGGATAAACTAAAGAATCGTTAAATAATCACGGTTTATAACCGTATAAAGAAGAAATATATCTAAATTTGCATCGTGTTTTTCATGGTATTAGATTATTAAGGTTAATTGGGAATACAATCTATCGCGAGATAGGTTCTATTCGAACTCCAATAGCAGTACAGTCATTTTATTGTAATGCTTTTGGTTAAAAAAAAGGGAACCTGAGAAGGATCCCTTTTTCTTTCGGATAATATTTACTTACACAATCTATATGGTTATGGCTAAAAAAATCAAAACAATCGCGATGCTGGCCATCGTTAGTCTCGCAATCTTTAGTGCTTGTTCTCAGAAACAAGCAACGGAAGTAACCCTTCAAGTGCAAACCAAGTATGGCGTCCTTGAGGGCTTTGAAGAAAACGGCGTTAAGAGGTTCCTCGGAGTGCCCTTTGCACAGGCACCTGTCGGCGAACTCCGCTGGAAGGCACCTCAGCCTCTCCAAGCATGGGAGGGTGTACGTTCCGCCAAGGCTTTTGGTGATGATCCCATGCAACCCAATGTCTTCGGCGATATGAATTTCCGCGGTTCTGGCCGCAGCGAGGACTGTCTTTATCTTAACATTTGGACGACTGCAAAAACCACAGCCGACGCCATGCCCGTGCTGATTTATTTCAACGGTGGTGGTCTCATGGCAGGTTCCGGCAGTGAGCCTCGCTACGACGGTTCCTCAATTGCCAAGGA
>Ga0310786_10006495_pt1 | contig 15523 bp, 10 predicted proteins | sample AusTroGonzalo_MG_FD_203881 | JGI IMG/M metagenome (GOLD analysis project Ga0310786, IMG submission 203881) | Bovine rumen microbial communities from tropical cattle in Woodstock, Queensland, Australia - Gonzalo_03 (v2) (version 2) | ecosystem: Host-associated > Mammals > Digestive system >... | reverse complement strand
GTTACATACCTCAAACGGGCCGTCGGGACGTGAGCTCCTGCACACCATTCCGTTGCGGCCGCCGGCCTGATTGTTGGGGAACAGGTAGTATGTCTTGACACCATCGGGTGATGTTACCAGTGTCACATCAGGTGCATAGAGCACATCGGCCATACCGTTACGGTTAAGCATCTCTCCGTTGGCGTTCTTGGACACGCTGAATATCACACCGTCATAGCGCCAGCAGGTAAGATTGTCAACCGCTGCCGACCATACCACCAACTCGCGACCGCAGTAACCGGTTATCATGCTGTCATGTGAGCCGTATATGTAAACGCGGTACTGACCGGGGTTGTCCGGATCCTCAAATACATAGGGTTCGCCGTCCGGAATATGCTCCCAGAGAGGCAGGTACGGGTTACCGGGTGTGGATATCATCTTGTCATTCTTGGTTATGCCAGTGCATGAAACCAGTACCGCTCCGCAGATGGCGGCAGCACAAAGGATACCTGCAATGGCTTTGATTGCATTTTTTCTTCTCATAACATCTTGCTTCAAACAGGGTTACAAATTTAAGAAATAATAGTTTTGGGAACCGTTATTTTGGCCTTAAGTTTAAAAATACACAAATAATACAAGCCATCTCATTTAAAATAAGTACCTTTACGCCCGAAAATAAAGGAGGACCATTGATTGATTATGACTAAAAGATTCACTTTTCTATTTGCATCCTTGATTGCACTTGCATCATGTGCTGATAAGGCCGAGCAAGAAGACATAAACGTTCTCCTTCCCGAGACTGAAGTATTCGTTCAGGGCCAGATGCTCTCAGGCATCGCCACCAAGGGTTCGTATGCATGGCCGCACAACCAGGCCGATGAGGGCTGGGAAGCAGCCAGATTCACCATCCGTGCAGACGGCAAGATCCAGGATTTCAAGAACAAGAACGCAGGCGATTATTACGGACGCTCAGGAAGTGCCAAAACCGCACGTAACCGAGGCAAGGTATCAAGCCTATACCCCTACGGACACTATAACGACCGCGACCTTGATTATTACAAAAAAGACAAGAAGACTGGTGAGAACATTGGCTGGTTCAGATATGCCTATGATGACAAAGGACTCAAGACCCAGCTGGCCATCCTTGAGGCTCCCAGTGTGGACAGTATCCTGATAGATATCAAGGAGGACCTTACCAATGATATAAATAACGGCAAGAACGTATCGGCCAACACCAAAAAGCTCAACCAGATAAACGGCTGGTTGGAGAAGGGTGCCGATTATCTGAATTCACACGTCCTCTGGTATGTGATAAAGGAGGTAGGCATGCAGTATGGCTGGCACGTGAACGGTGTAATCACGGAAGATGAGGTGCCCGATTACCGCATAGATCCAACCCAGAGCATTCCTGACAACGTTGAGATTGACATCCATCAGCAGGACCACTATGACTGGAATGAGATAAAGACATCCATCCACATCAGGACTGACTGCAAATCAATAACCCTGAACCTCCCGCTTGAGTATGAAAGTATTGTTGAGCAGGATGACTTCAACATCAGGGAGTTCAACTATTACTACAAGGAGTACGTAATCAAGCATAAGATTACACATGATGAGAACGGCATAACCATCCAGATATCAGATATTCCCGCTGAACTCATCTCAGACCTCAAGTCACAGTTCGGAGACGGTCTGACCATTGAGATTCACAGTTATTGCAGCAACGCCAATTACTGGGATCAGCTTAAAGAGAGTAGCGTAGTAAAGACCGGCAAGACCTGCCAGGTAACAGGTCAGATAACAAGCGCATTCAATGATGAACTTATCCCCATCAGGATTTTGCAACCTTGACACTCAGTCCGTATAATATCCTTTCTCATCTGACAGAGCGTCTATGCTCCCCCTTTTATCCTTATTCTTGTTCCTTGTGTTCTGCTCATGCCACAACTGCTCATAGTCACGTATATAATCGGCCTGCGGAACAACGTTTGTATCAAACGCCAGCTCAATGTATGTAGAATCCTTGAAGTTGCCGTAGCAATAGACGTAATGCTTGACATAACCCGTATTCTTTATAGTATTGTAGGTAATATCCACATTACCCACCTTATGGGGAAGCACCACGATAGGCAGTTCACCACGCGGCACGATGCATCCGCAGGAGGTCTGTATCTCCTCAATAAAAAGCGGATTGGATGAGGTGTTCTCTATCTCATACCTTATCTCCATCATGTCACCTTGTATAACCGGATAATAGTGGCGTACCGGATCTACTATGAGAACCGTGGCCGGCTCCAGCTTCATATGGCATGACACCATGCACAACACTGACAGTATCAGCATGACAACACATCCGGGGGCATATCTTTTTTTCATATTACAGGGCATTATCTACTAAATCCTTCTATTTCATCAATGGCCATGGTACGCTCCTCAGGGTTGCGCACCAACGTCAGCACAAGCGTTCCGTCCAATCCCGACGGGATGGTGAACTCCACCACCGAGCGGTTGGGGTTACCCGCTTCCGTGCGGGGTACCCTGCGACCCAGGTCACGGCCGTCAAGGGTAAGCGATACGCTTGCCGGCAAGCCGATATGATAAATAGCGTTCCTGGTCATACTCACACACAGACGGCGCAAACCGCGAACCCTCGGAATGGCAATCCTCAATGACGGTGATGCCGATGACAGCATCTGTCCGCAGTGATATGATGACGGCAGGCCCAGCAATCCGTCAGTCAGTATCGATATGTCATCATACTCCTCATCAAGCGCGGTGAGAGGCTCCAGAGTCACCCCCTTAAGGAGATCCCTGCGTCCTGCACCGGCCGCATGGCTTAGCATGTAACGGTACTCACTTATATAACTGGCTGTGCTTCCGCCGGACTCACTGTAGGCCACAAGTCCCTGCGGGATGGCACGCTCCAGTCCGGCCAGCAGACGTCCGCACCCTACCGTATCACCTGCCATACGGTTCAGTTCCAGGCGAGTGAACATCATGGCACGGCACATAAGGCGTATCTCGGTATATTCCGGATCCTTTATCATGGGCAGGATCTCATTCAGTTCATCATGGAAGCGTATGAATTCCTGAGCCGGCAGATAAATCCTGGACTCTACCGGCACACCCTCATAGAGAGGAATGGACTTACCGCTCTCAGTCAGCAGGTCTTCCTGGAATACCATGAAATCACTTATCATCTGCCCCGTAACAGGATACAGAACGTTGCATTTCTCCTTCAGGAGTTCACGCCAGTCAGTATCGGGATCCCTGAGCAATGCCGCCAGGACATGTGTCTTGATACGGCTCATGGTACTGTACTCGGCACCGCTGCCGTTCAGGAACACCCCCTTTACTCCAGCATCGGCATACATGCGCAGACGACGCTGGGCTATATCAAATATGGGCACCGGCGTAAGGTAATCATCAAAATTGTTTATGTAGTCCCACACATAAAGACGTCCGGTATATCTGGACCATTGGCGCAAGAGAGCCTCAAACTCATCCTCCTGAGGCGTATGCACGGGACTGAGAGGATAAGACATGGCGCTTATAAGCACACCCGCATTATCCGGCAGAGGCTTATCGGGAAGAGATGTGGTAGTACGGTAATACGATGAGAAGAACTGATGCCTGGGATAGGCTGCAGTAAGCCTCTCAAGCATATAATAGACCGCACCCGATGCATCCTGTGCCGTATTGCCGTGCTCCACGCACTGCTGACACTGGCAGACCACCTGGTTGTCATTGGGCAGGATGGCAAAACGCATGGGAACGTCACTCCCGTAATAATCATCAATATACTCCTTTATGTATCGGAACAGGGCGTCCGACGAGAAACAGAACTGGCTGGTATTGACACTGTTACCGGACCTGGCATACACGCTGGGAGCAGGATTGGACGGCAGCACCACTGCCAGGTTATGGCCCCATATACCCCAGTCACGGTCCACGCTGTTCAGATTGAGCTCACGGGTCTCCTGGTCCGATAACGGCGGCAGATGCACATCCCGGTACTCAAACGGTCCCTCGCCATCCATCTGACCTGAATTGGAGCAGTTAAGCGGGAAGGCCAGCAACAGCATCAGTATCTTTAAAGGGTTACTCATTGACTACGCTTTTATTAAGTTATCAAACAATCCTGTCAAAAAACGATATGGGTTTGAAGTGATACCGTGTAGATGTTACGATAGGAATCAACCAGCGTACCCGCCGCATTGTAATAAGGATTGTAACATGTATTCCAGGTGCCCGTTATACCCAGGCACAACTGATGTGTAAGCAGATACTGTAAATCCAGTCCCACCATTGCGTTTGTATGTGACACATCGCTCAGCGCAGTCTGCTCAAAGAAGGTCAGCTCCGGGAATGAACCAAAGCCGGTCATGAATGTCACGGATGACATATTGTCATTGTTAAGAAGGAACTTGCCCTTAAGACCCACGTTATAGAAGAGTCCGCCGGACATTATTGTAAGGTCAGTGTTGGCAGTCACGTTTATTCTCTCCCATGCCTTGTTTATTGAGGGAGAGAGTATAAGAAGGCTCAGCTTATCATTTCTTATTGCCGCCTTGTTCTCACCGCTCAGATGCAGATAGGTAGGCGGAGTAAGGCGGTATCCCAGGCGGATGGAGGGTGTCCACTCCTGTTCCATGTAATAAGAGGCTCCCACATTTAGGCTTACCTTGTTGAAGAACTGTGTGGAAAGCGCAAGGCTGGCCATGCCGCTCCAACGGGCGCTGAACGAATGCTCCCACTGCCCCATGAACTCAAGTCCAACACCGCCCGGATGGCTGGTCTGGTCATCGTGGTAACCGTCTATACCCTTGTAGTTTATCTGTCCGGTATAGGTATCACTGGCAGAGAGCCTGGAGTAACTGATTGATGCCAAAGAGTAGAGATGCCCTGTCGATGCCAGCGTCTGATAGTGCGAGTCATATGAGGCATGCGTATATGTGGCATCCAGACGGTTACGGTAACTGCGGAAAGCAAGATAGCGCATATGCTGCATGTACTCCTCCTGCTCGGCATTGCTTGGCTCATAGTAGCGGATCTGATAGTCATATGCATCGGCAAACTGCTTCTGTGACTCATAGACCAGTCCCTTGTTATAAAGAAGCTCACGGTTTTCCGGATCATATACCAGAGCTGTATCTATCACCTCCATAGCCACGTCCGGCATATGTTTCTTCATCAGGCTGCCGGCCCACTCCTGGCTTATGCCTGAATGAGCGGCCGTAAGTTGCGGATTCATATACTCGTCATCGTTGTCCGCAGGCTTAAGAAGGTTAAGAGCACCTGCCGTACTGCCCTGCTCCTGCAGCGCTATGGCCTGCTTGACACGAAAATAAGGAACACCGGGATAGGCGGCATAACCACGGGCGGCATACTCATGGTACTTATCCTGCTTTTTCAGGGTCTGACTCATGTTGATGGCACAACGCAGCGCAGCCTCGCTCTCAGGTACCACCTCAAGCAGGGCCTCCGCTTCCGTCAAAGCCTCAGGATAACGCTCCTCCTCAACCAGGAACCTAAGGCGGCTGGCCATCAGTTCCTCATAAGCCGATGCAAACCTGCGCCTGTTGGCGGGGCTGCGACGTGAGGACTCAACACAGAGAGCCTGGGCGTCATCATAACGTTCCAGATGTCCCAGCACCATTATCTTACGGGACACAGCGGCAGCCCAAACATCGGCCGTATCGGGCAAAAGTTCAAGAACGCGGTCCAGATGCATATTGGCATCGGCCCACAGCTCATCATTCATATCGGCATCAACAAGCTGCATCATCAGGGTGGCATATGCCTCATGCAGCTCCTCATCCTCCGGATTAAGTTCATACAACTCAGTAAGCAGCTTTATGCTGCTGGCCTCATTGCCTGTCGCTTTCTCCAGGGTATAGAGTTTCATGAGCAGTGACGGGGTGCGTCCGTACAGCGCCATTGACTCGGCCAGATAGTAACGGGCGTCATCATAATAGCCGCGTGTCATGGCTGTGTTGAGCAGATAGTTCAACGCATCGGGATCCTGTGTAGCCAGATAGAGCCTGCCGTTTGCCTCGTATGGATCATGCATGCGGGCATCGGCGGCCACCTCATACATAAGGTTCTCATAGGCCTTGCTTTCAGGCTGGCGGCTCTTTACGAACGTGAGCGCCTGAGTGTAAAGACCCAGTTCCGACATCACGCCGGCTCCCTTGTCTATCAGGACCGGATCATTGGGAAAATATACCAGTCCGCGGTTAACGGCTCCTATGGCCTTCTCATACTCACCCATCCTGACATAGACTGACACCAGTTCAATGTAATAGTCACGCATTCCGGGATCTATGTCTATCCATTTCTCAAGGTTCTCCGCCGACTCATAGAGTGAGCTGCGCCCCAGGGCGTTGTCCCAGTTCTCCTGGTTGCGGCGGCGCACATCGGCTATGACCAGGGTATCATTGGGATAGATGTGTGACAGACGTTCCAGCGCGGCATCGGCCTCCACATCATTGCCCATCTTGCGGTAGAAGGCTATCTTACGGCGCCACAGGTCACGGTCATACGGCTGGAACTCCAGCAGTTCATTGATATAGCAGATGGCACTGGTGTAATGGCCCAGATTATCCTCAATATCCACCAGTATTCTCTTGGCACGGAACAACTGGTCATCGGCCTGTACGGCACGCACCAGATTGTAACGGGCTGTCTTTAAGTCACCTATAAAGTAGTAATACAGACCGTTCTGATAACGCAGTTCAGGGTCATCAGCAAAAAGCTCAAGACCGGCGTCAATCTCACGCTTGGCCGAGTTCCAGGCATTGGAGTTTATGTAACCGTCGGCCCTGCCTGAGTAGAACTTGGGCGAATAGCGTACCTCCTGGGCAGTCATGCCGGCGCCAAAGAAGAACAATACCAGCAGTGTTATGTAATACCTCACTTTCATCCTTACTTCTTTTTTACACCGGTTCGCTGGATAGGAGCCCAAATGGCTGTCTTGTTACTGATAAACCTCCAATAGCCCACGTTTGAGCAGTAGGTTATGATGGGATGATACATGAAAGGCTCAAGCAGGGTAGCCAGAAGCAGTTTAAGATAGCTCATCTTGGTATGCTTCCAGTTGACCGCCTTGGTGCCGTAATCAAAGAATATCACGAATGACGTCATAAAGAACGAGAATGAATATATCATTCCGAACACTATAGCCGATGTGCTCCAGTTTATACCGCCCTTGAATGAGAAGTATATAAGGAATATAAAGCCAATGAACTCAAGGAACGGAGCCAGGAACTCAAAGATGAACAAATACGGCAGCACAAGGGCGCCGATAGCCCCGTAATGGGGGTTGAAGAACATCTTGCGATGGTTGGACACTATCTCAAACAATCCGCGTGCCCATCGGGTTCGCTGACGTGACAATGACTTGAGTGTACTTGGGCCCTCTGTCCAGCAGCACACCTTAGGCACCTGTGCCACCTGATACTCCAGACCGTTATTCCTCATGTAGGTAACCATGCGGAGCAGCATATCCACATCCTCGGCCATACTCATGGGGTCATAACCGCCTGATTTTACGGCTACGTCAGTATCAAACAGTCCGAATCCTCCCGATATGTTGGGCAGTGTGTTTATTCGTGACCATCCCAGCTTGCCTATCAGGAACGAGCGCAGGTACTCCAGCTGCTGGAACATGGGCAGGGCCTCTCCCGGCACGGCAGCCTCAACCACACGTCCGTTCTCAACCACGCATCCGTTACTCATAAGCATGGTTGCACCTACACCTATGGTGGGTTTATGGCTGTTCACAACAAACCACATCATCCTGTACAGAGCCATAGGCTCAATGATGCAGTCCACATCAGTACATACAAAGTATTTGTTACTGCATACGTTGATTCCCGCATTTGAGCCGTCGGCCTTACGACCGCCGTGCACTTTATCCACAACAATCAGCTTGCTGTACTTTTCATCAGTTGACTTGAGCACACGCTTAATTGGCTTGGAAGGCACTTTCATGGCTATGTCATACGGAACCTCAACCAGGCTGTACTCGTTAATGAGCAGTTCCATGGTACGGTCCGTACTCTCATCGTTCACAATAATAATCTCGTAGTCCGGGTAATCTATCTGAAGCAGTGAGTTGACATTGTCAATGATTGTAACCTCCTCATTGAAAGCCGGGGCAATGATTGACACGGCAGGCGTCAGGGGTGAGCCCTTGAGCATGTATTTGATAGTCTCGTCATCAGGCAGTTCCACATCCAGCTGTTTCTGGGCACGACGGCTCATAAGGACCAGCGTAATATAGCTGGTCATCAGCATCAGCGAGTAGCAGAATACAAAATAACAGAATATATAATACAGCGTCAACCACATATCCTATCACATTGTTTATCCGTTGAATACCGTCTCCACCGAAGGATGATATGCCTGCTCCCTGTCAAGACGGACCTTTTCAAGCGTAATGGGGTTATTGAAGAATGCAAAGTATTTCTTGTCAGCCTCGGTAGCCTCACTCTCCAGCTTTTTGAACAGCTTGCGTCCCTGGGCGCCGTAATTGTATATACAGCGGAGCGCCTCATAACGCACATGCGGATTGGTGGTGTTGGCAAAGCCCTCCAGCAGGGCATCCAGGCTCTTTCCCGTAGCCAGGCGGGTCATGGCGTGCATAATGGCCACCTTGGTGTCATCGGCCTGTGTCAGGAGCGCCTCAATAAGAAGGTCCTCACACTCGGTATAGTGCAGATAGCCCCATGTACGCGCTATCTCTTCAATCAGTTTTTTCTTCTTGTTCTCGCCAAACAGATCTGTAAGCTGTCCGCAGTACTCCACCTCATTGAAGCGTCGCATAAGACGCACAAACATGCACTGCGCCTTCTCATTCTTCTGAATGTGGGCCCATCGGGCCAGATTGGGCAGTTTAAGCCCCTCCTTGCGGCGGCGCTGAAGCGAGTACGCAAGCTCTATCTCATCCTTGATGCAGCAGTGCTTGTCAAAGAAATCGGTCTCAAAATACTCCAGTGAGCTGTCCGAGCTGGACATGATTGTAGAGTACATGGCCAGACGCTGAACATGCAGATATCTGGAGTTGAGGAGCGTATTCACCACCCATGTATTAAGCGGCAGTTTGAACGGACGGATCTTATTGAGGGCAAGTACCTTGCGTTTCATATTACCATGACTTACCTCCTTTTCAAGAAACTCCGGAATCTCAAACATGCCAAGCATCTTGTGGATATTCTCCATCCTTGATGACTCGGAACGCTGTGTAATGAACTTGGTATAGAAAAGGTCCACAAAAGCAGCCTTCTCATGTTTTCCGTTCAGGATGGATTTGCCTATTACACTTACGTCAAGGTCAAAGAAATGTGCAATCTGGGCTCTGGACAGCAACTCGCTTGCCTCCGATGACAGGATATAGTCCATACCCTTGCCGTAGTTCTGCTCCATCTTATGATGCAGCCAATGTTTCCGCTTTTCACGGATTGATGTTACCAGCAATGACGCCCAGATGATAATAATGAGCGTTGAGCAGACCACAAGGATAAGGAAAGCAACTTTTGTTTCCCAGGGATAATCCACAAACTTGTCAAACACATACTGCAATATATACTTGAAGTATGCTACAACAAGGAGTATGTAATACCTTATAGACGATATGGCCACTTTCCCGATATTATATGGTTCCGATACTGTCCGGCTACGCGGGTAGCCTATCACAAAAATATAAAAAATGCATTAAGAATCAAAAAAGTAAAATATTTTCAATAAAAAAAGAGTGCACCGGAGTACCGGAACACCCTTTTTTGCTCTTTTTGCTCTCTGCTGAGCGCCCCTTAAGGGTCACTCCCACTCAATTGTGGCTGGCGGTTTTGACGAGATGTCGTAGCAGACGCGGTTAACGCCCTTGACCTTGTTGATTATCTCGTTGCTAACCCAGTGCATGAACTTGTACGGAAGCTCGGCCCAATCGGCTGTCATGGCATCCACACTGGTCACGGCACGCAGGGCAACGGCATTGTCAAAGGTACGCTCATCACCCATCACACCTACAGTATGGTCGGCCAGCAGTATGGCACCGGCCTGCCATATCTTGTCATACAGGCCCCACTCGCGCAGACCGTTTATGAATATGGCATCGGCCTCCTGCAGAACGGCAACCTTATGCGGAGTGATATCGCCTATTATGCGGACTGCCAGACCCGGTCCCGGGAAAGGATGACGGCCTATCAGATGCTCCGGAATACCCAGACGGCGACCTATGGCACGAACCTCATCCTTGAACAGCCACTTGAGCGGCTCGCACAGCTTGAGTCCCATCTTAGCAGGCAGACCGCCCACGTTATGATGGCTCTTGATGGTCTTGCCGGTAATGTTGAGGCTCTCAATACGGTCAGGATAGATGGTACCCTGAGCCAGCCACTTGGCATCGGTTATCTTGGAGGCCTCGGCGTCAAACACCTCAATGAAGTCGCGGCCTATGATCTTGCGTTTCTTTTCAGGGTCAGACACACCCTCCAGGTCCTTGAAGAACATATCCGATGCATCAACACCCTTTACGTTCAGGCCCAGGCATACATAGTCATTGAGCACATCGGTATATTCATTCTTGCGCAGCAGACCGTGGTTCACAAATATGCAGGTCAGGTTCTTGCCGATTGCCTTGTTAAGCAGCACGGCAGCAACCGATGAATCCACACCGCCGCTCAGTCCCAGCACAACCTTGTCATCACCCAGTTCAGCCTTGAGTTCACCCACAGTCTTTTCAATGAATGAATCCGATGTCCACTCCCTGCGGCTTCGGCAGATGCCAATCACAAAGTTCTCAAGCAGCAGACGGCCCTGCAGCGAATGCTCCACCTCGGGATGGAACTGGACGCCCCATACTCTGTTGTCCGTATTCTCAAAGGCAGCAAACTTTACACTGTCTGTTGATGCTGTAACATGGTAGCCTTCCGGTATGGCGGTTATTGAATCACCATGGCTCATCCACACCTGTGAGCCCTTGTCAAATCCCTTGAACAGAGGGCAGTCATCGGCAATGAAGCCCAGGTTTGCACGACCGTACTCACGTGTACCGGCCTGCTCCACCTTACCGCCGTAGGTGTAGCTCAAAAGTTGTGCGCCATAGCATATACCCAGAACAGGATACTTTCCTATAATGCCGCTCAGGTCCGGACGGAACGCGTCATCGGCGTACACGCTCAGAGGTGATCCGCTCAGAATGACTCCAATCACATCCGGATCATCCTGGGGAAAGCTGTTATAAGGCAGAATCTCGCAGAATGTGTCCATCTCTCTGACCCTGCGGCCTATAAGCTGCGTGGTCTGAGATCCGAAATCAAGTATTATTATCTTTTGCATGTATAAATAGTTGTATTCTCTCTATTTTTAGGCTGCAAAATTACAAAAAAAGAGCCAAAGCGGAAGGCACTTTTTTCCTATCTTTGCACTCAATGACAAAAAACAGCAACAATACGGTCCCCAAACTGATGCTGCAGCGCAGATTCCTGCTGCAGTCAGTGCTGTTTGTGTCCCTTTTCTCCATGCTTTTCATGGCGCTGTATCAGCCGTTCTCCAACACCACCTGGTTTGGATTCAACACGCTCAAGCAGGCCGGCGTTACAATACTCTTCTATCTTGTGGCTGTCCCCACCCTGGTTGCCAGCAAGCTGCTGCTGTCAGGAATAAGCACCGTCCATAGCATAACTGTAAAGCGATTTCTTGAATGGAACATAGCCGAGTTCATAATCATAGCCACCGAGTATTACATCTTTACGGTATGCTTCAGGCTGGGCCTTTCATGTGAGCTGCCCAAGCTCTTCATAAGGATTCCTCTGTGCGTGGCGCTCATACTGGCCATTCCCTACACAATAGTCTGGTTTTATGCCCAGTACAAAGCTAAGAAAGAGGAACTTGAACTGTTTAAAATAACACACAAACGTGAGACTATAGAGTCTGACCACAAACTCATACAGTTCCGCGACAGCCAGGGCAAGCATAAGATGTCACTCAGTGAAGACTCCATCTTCTACATAGAGTCACAAGACAATTATGTACAGATTTTTTACAACCTGGAAGGCAAGCTCTCAAGCTATCTCCTGCGTTGCAGTACACAAAAGATTGAGGAGGATCTTGCAGGAACATCAATAGTTCGCTGCCGCCGCTCATTCCTGGTCAACACCGCCAAGATAGTACGCTACGGCAAGGAGCACGGGCATTTTACCATCACTCTTGACAACCCTTCGGGCAAGACCATTACCGTAACTCCGGCCTACTACCGTACCATCCTTACCCAGCTGGACAACCGCTCGCTTTAAAAAATTTCATATAAACGGATACAAAGTCTGTTTATATTATTTAAAAGCATTAAATTTGTAGTCTGTATGCACGTACGCGCGATGGGCAAAAGGACAATAAAGGACAGATTCAGGTTTGCGGTCATGCTGGCAATAGGCATAATCTTTACCTGTACCACATATGCACAAGGCCATTCCAAAGGCAGCCGTCTGCTGGCTGTAGGCGATACACTTGTGGACCGTGTCATGCCCAAGCCCGTATCGGACAGCACCTATGTAGCAACAGATTACACTGAGATCCATTTCCGCGTCAACAAAGCCGACCTTGACATTGACTACATGGACAACGGCTATGCCCTGCTCCATCTGGACAGGGTGATTGATTCACTTGGCATTGAAAATATATCGGCCATTGAGATCATATCCCAATCATCACCTGAGGGTAGCCTGGAGCGTAACACATGGCTTACCGAACACCGATCCAAGGTTATGATGGAATACATGGACAGGGTGTTCCCGGAACTCAAAAACAGGATTTCAATAAACTCCGTAATCGAGTCCTGGGAGAATCTGGCACGATACGTAATCCAGGACCCCTATCTGGAGGATGAGACACGCCAAAAGATCCTGGACATCATTGACTCCGACAATCTGAGCGTAGCCACCAAGAAGAGCCGCCTCAAGACAACCCTGGGCAATAACCCCAAGACTGGTGATGTTTACAAATACCTTACCCAGAACTACTACCCCGTAATCCGTAATTCTGGTATCTACATTCTGCACATGGTTGAGCCGGAGCCTGAATTCGTAATAGACCCGGAGCGTCCGCATCTGCAGGAGACCGGCCCCACACCGTCACAGATATCATATGAGCCGCAACAGCCACCCATGCCTGTGGAGCCTCCCGGCAAACGTCCGCTGCTGTCGGTCAAGACCAACCTGCTGTACGATGCCTTCTTTAAGAAAGACCTTGGATGGGCACCCATCTACAATATCGAGGCTGAGCTCTATCCCACCGAGAACGGCCGATGGACCTGGCTCCTGGAGTATGAATTCCCATGGCACTCCATACCCAGCAGGCATCAGTATCTCCAGATACTCAACCTGCAGGTGGAAGGCCGCCGTTACTTTAAAAAGGCGTCCAACCATACCGGCCATTACCTGTCGGCCTACATAGGCATCAACAAGTATGACCTATGCTTTGACCGCAAGACCGGCCACGGCTATCAGGGTGAAGGTGGTGGCCTGGGTCTGGGCTACGGATACGTACTGCCTCTGGGCAAAAAGCCCGATACCCGATGGAAACTTGAGCTCTTCATTAAAGGCGGAGGTTACTTCTCATTCTATGACCCGTACACCTATGCCGGCAAGTATTACTATGACTGGTATGACGCCCCTGAGCTCTTTATCAGACGTAACATGGTGTTCCGCTGGTTAGGTCCAACCGGCGTGGGAGCAACCATCAGCTATGACCTTATACGCATTAAAAAAAACCGGAAAACTGAATCTACTGAACAACAATGATCAAGAAAATCTGCGCACTGCTGACCGCATCAATCATGGTCCTGCCCATCAAGGCAAAAGAAGGTGAAATAATCAAGACCGGCTGGAACTTTGGTCCGCTCCCGGTAGTAGGCTTTGACTCAGACCTGGGTTTCCAGTACGGAGTATGCTGTGACATATTCAACTACGGCAACGGCACCAACTACCCCCAGTATGACTACAAGATCAACATAGAAGCATCAACATACACCAAGGGTTCAAGCATACTGCGCACCTACGGTGATTTCAAGACGCTCATCCCTGACGGCAAGCTCTTTTTTGACGTGACATACTTCAACGCCCCCAAGTTCGGATTCTACGGTTACAACGGATACGCCTCAAAGTTTGAACCTGACCTTAAAGGCTATCACTTCATGTCACGCAACCAGTTCCGCATACTTACAAGCGTAAGCAAGAAGGTATCGGGCAACCTCAGCGCAGCAGCAGGTCTGGCATACTATCACATCTCAACCGACCGTCTGAGCCTCAAGGAGTACAACGGCCTGCCCACACTGTATGACACATATGTGCTGCAGGGTCTTATCCGTCCCGATGAGAAGGACGGAGGCAACGTTACACAGCTCCGTGCCGGCGTGGTCTATGACACCCGTGACCATGACAGTGATCCCACCACCGGAATAAACCTGGAGACATCACTCGTTTACAGCCCTGACCTGATTGACGCGGACGGATACAGCAACCTGGGATTCTTTCTCAGCTACAGCCAGTATCTGTCACCGTTCTCGGACCGCGTAACCTTTGCATACCGCGCCCTTGTACAGACCAAGCTGTGGGGTGATATTCCCTACTATTTTACCAACAACATCAACAGCATGTTCTTCCGCAAGCTTTATACTGAGGGCATCGGCGGCAACGCATCGGTAAGAGGTCTGAACCGCAACGGTGTGCTGGCCGACGGAATGGCCATGCTCAATCTTGAAATGCGCTGGCGCATCTATGACTTCAAGTTCATAAACCAGAACTGGCAGGTTGCCACCAACCCCTTCTTTGACGCCGGTCAGGTTTTGCAGCCCTACCGTCTTGATGAGCAGAAAGCCGCAGGAATCTATCAGGGTGATGAGTTCAATCCGCACTTCACCGCCGGTTTGGGCTTGAAACTGGTCATGAACCACAACATGGTTGTATCATTTGAGGCCGCCAAGGCATTCAGCAGCAACGACGGTAACGGCCTGTGGACCAACATCGGATTCAACTACCTGTTCTGACCCAATCGGCCATGCCACATATCCGCCTGCAAGCACTCCTGTTTGGTCTTGCGCTTATACCAGCAAGCGTGGCAGGAGCCCATACGGATGATTCCACCGTTAAAGACGGCTGGTCAGTCAATCCCGTACCGGCATTGGCCTATGACTCGGATTTTGGTCTTATGGCAGGCGGCTTCCTGGATATCAATTACTACGGCGGCCTCTATCCCGCCTACAGGCACAGGCTCTGCCTTGAGGCGCTTACATATTCTAAGCATGCCAGTTTCTTCATGCTCCATTATGACTCCAGGTACCTCATTCCGGGCATCCGCACATCGGTCAAGCTCTTTTATGAGGACAACCCGCTCTACTGGTTCTACGGGTTTAACGGCGCTGTGCATGACTATGACTCCCGTCTTAACTGCAACCGCAAGGACGGCATTGCCTATTACAGCTATGACCGCAAATACTTTAACGGTCGCCTGGAGCTTGAGGCGCCCATGACTGAGCATCTGG
>Ga0310786_10006494_pt1 | contig 15524 bp, 12 predicted proteins | sample AusTroGonzalo_MG_FD_203881 | JGI IMG/M metagenome (GOLD analysis project Ga0310786, IMG submission 203881) | Bovine rumen microbial communities from tropical cattle in Woodstock, Queensland, Australia - Gonzalo_03 (v2) (version 2) | ecosystem: Host-associated > Mammals > Digestive system >... | reverse complement strand
CAGATTTCCTCTGCGAACAGAATGATAAGTCCGCCCGCGATGAGTATGACTCCGACAATGATCGACTGCCAGATCTGGACGAATTTGCCCTTGCCCCTGACAATCTGCTTAAAGAGCGCCTTGGTGTACGTCTTGTACGGGCTCTCCGTTATCTCCCCGCCGGTCTCCGTCTCGGTGACCGCGTAAGTCTCTTTGTCAACTTCGTACCTGTAGCCGTAGCCCTTTATAGTGAAGGTGATCCTGTCGCCGTTGTCGACTGCCTCCGCCTCCTCGACGCGGTCCTTCTCGTGGAAGTAGAACTTGATGGTCTTGATTCCGTCCTGTTCGGACTCGACAATGTACCTCACACCGTCCACCACGCCGTTTTTATTGTCTCTCTCGAAGATTGTGAAGAAGGTCAGGATACTGACGCCAAGCAGAACGATCATCAGGAGCAGTATGTTTCTACCTTTGTTCATTTTCCCTCCTGAGGTTCTCCTCGTACATGCGTCTTGCGGACTCCGGGCTGTCCTCGCCCTCTTTGTTCTTGACCGGCGCAAACTCGCTCTCGCGGTCCACGCGCAGAATAGCTATGTCGCTGAAATACTCGAAAGCGTCGAAAATGAACGCCTCGAACTTGTATGCGTTTGGTTTTTCGGGGGTTGCGACGTTCCCATTGGCGTCAACGTACTGAGTCTTCTTTCTCGCGACGTGGTAGGGAAGTCCGCCGCCCGCCTCGACGACACCGCCAATGGACTCAATGCTGAAAAGGTTGCACAGCACGTGCGCGTCTCCGTAAAGGAAAGACCCGTCGCCGCGCCTCGCGTCAGCCATCTCGTCCGAAATCTCCGTATACTCAATAACGTAGGGCTTTCCGTCGCGTTTGCAGAACACGCCTACACCCTCGTGCGCGTCCCTTTTCACAAGGGACTTGGCGGCAATCTTTGCACCCGACTTTTCGGCAAAGCCTATGAGAAGCGGATCGCAGAGCTTTAAGAGGACGTTGTCGATACCGCCGATGAAGACCCACTTCACGCCGCGCTTCAGCATGTCGTCGTAGCAGCCGGATGATTTGAGAGCCGCAAAAACACCGCCGTGGCCGTCTGCGCCCTCTTTTATGTGGTCTTTCCTGTCAAGCACGATTTTTCCGTCAAACGCGACCATCGGAAGCATGTTCTGAACGAAGAACTTTATATCCTCCTCAGGGTATCCGAAAAAGCCGTGAGCTTTGAAGAAAGCCTTCGTGTCAGCGTCGTTCTCCCTGCTCGTCATGATGTACCAGGGAATGGTTTTACCGTATTTTTTCGAGGCTTCAAGAAGCCTTCCGCACTGGATTTCAAAAAGCGAAGGATGTCCCGGAAGGCCGATGTCGTACGTTCCCTTGGGCCCGTTGTGACCGAGTCTCGTGCCCTGGCCGCCCGCCATCGTAAGTGCCGCAAAACCGCCGCGCGAAATTATTTCGCCGCCGGTCTTCTCATAAGCCTCTATAGCTTCTTTTGAAAGATTCTTCTTGTCCGTGAAAGGAACGGGCTCGTATTTATGCTCCTTCGACTCCTGCTGAGTTGCGCCCGAAGCGGTCAAAAAAAGGCCGGACACTTTTTCAAAATCGATACCCGCGATCTGTGAAAGCAAACCGGCACGCCCCTCTTCGTCAATCTCGCCAAAGTACCTGAGCAGGTGCTCCTGACCGTATTTTTTGAGCAGATTTTCGATTTTCTCAGGTATCATGAAAAATCCTCCCGGCCGGAATTTCAAAGCCCATGCGAGCTTTTTCCCGGTTAAAAAATAAGAATCGCGACTTTTGCGATAAACCTTTGCCATGTTTTCGGCACGTCTATTATATCAGTTAAAGATTTAAAAGTGAAGAGCGCCGGAAATTTAAATGTTTTCTAAAACTTCGGGCCCGCCTGCCGCCAATGCGCGCCGCCGCCGAACCTCCCCGAACCGGCGGCGCGGCCCCGGCTCAATTTTATTTCTTTTTCAACAAAAGTGTGCTACAATCGGGGTGAAGTTAAAGACAGTTGAGGGATCACATTGGCGGTGTTTCCGGCCTGCTTTTGGATTCCTTCCGAAAGAGGTTTTTATGGCTGATACAATCTACACAATTCCCGTCAGCGAGGCGTTTGAAGCGGACTGCGAGTGCCCTGTGTGCGAACTGAGGCGCAGGTTTGAAAGCGAGACGGTTGACTATTTCGCGGGGCCGTCGCTCATGGAGCCTGACACAAGGATTGTGACAAACGATACGGGCTTCTGCTCAAGGCATTTCGGACAGCTCTACGCGTCGCAGGCAAAGAAGCTCGGACTCGGGCTGATGCTTGACACGTACATGCAGGAGCAGATTTCGCGCATCAAAAAGTATGCGGGCGGAGTTAAGGTTGATCTTTCGGATGACATTGGCGGCAGCGATGATAAGGAGCCCGCAAAGAAAGGGCTTTTCAGGAAGAAAGCGGCGGCACCGTCGGGAAGCAGAAATCTCGCAAAATACCTGAGAAAACACGAGCTTGAGTGCGCCGTCTGCAAGAAGCTTGACTACACGATGGAGAGGTACATCGACATCATTTTCCACATATATAAGAGCGACCCGGATTTCCGCGAAAAGCTGAGAAACACCAAGGGGTTCTGCCTGCCGCACACCGCCCTGCTCATAGAGGCAGCCGAGAAGAAGCTTTCGGGGCGCGCCGCGGAGGAGTTCTGCGACACGGTTTCGGCCCTCCTCATCAAAAACCTTGAGCGCATCGAGGGTGAGGTTGACTGGTTTACGAAGAAATTTGACTATAGGAACGTCGACAAGGACTGGGGCAATTCACGCGACGCCCTTCCGCGCGGCATTCAGAAGATGACCGGGAACATTGACGTTACAAAGTGAGGTCTTAAAAAGTGAAGGTTTATGCCCTTGTGGGTGAATCCGGGTCCGGTAAAAGCCACCGCGCTCCCTGGATCGCCAAGCAGCGAAACATCGAATATATCATTGACGACGGCCTGCTCATCAAGGGAAGTACCGTTCTGTGCGGGCACTCTGCAAAGAAGGAAAAGACCAGGATCGCATCCGTCAAGACCGCTGTTTTCGTTGACGATGACAGGGCTTTTGAGGTTTCGCACGCTCTCAAGAGCTGCGGAGCGCAGAGCGTTCTCATACTCGGAACGTCTGACGGCATGGTGAAAAGGATCGCCGAGAGGCTCGGTTTTGACGGCATTGACGAAATAATCCACATCACGGACATCGCGACGCCCGAGGAAATCCAGCAGGCGCTCATGACCCGCCGCAGCCAGGGCAAGCACGTCATCCCCGTTCCGACAATGGAGCTCAAAAAGGACTTCTCCGGCATTTACCTCGACCCGCTGAACATACTGAAAAAGACCAAGAGCGGCTACATCGAGTCCCCCGGCGAAAAGTCGGTCGTAAGGCCCACGTTCAGTTACCTTGGCCATTTCACGATTTCGGAGCACGCAATCTACCAGCTCATGGAGCACTCGGTAATGGAGTCCGCCGCTGTCGCCAAGATCAACCGCTTCCGTGTCGCCAATGCACCCGGCGGCATAACGATGGAGGTGGACCTCGTGATCAAGTACGGCTACAAGATTCCCGACCTCATGACAAAGCTCCACAAAGGCGTCATCAAGGAAATCGAGTCGATCACGTCGCTGAACGTGAGAAAGCTCACGCTTACCGCCAAGAGCGTTGTCGTCTAATCTGTAAAAAAGCTGCGGGCGCCCTGTTCCGGCATAAGGTCATGCCGGCCGCGAGGCGCCCGCTTTTTCTATAGCTGTTTAACCGTTAACTTACTCGTTTTCAAGAAGTTTCTTAATGAACTTTTCGGCCTTAGATCGCGGCAGCATAACAACTCTTCCGCACGTGTCGCACGAAAACTTAAAGTCCGTTCCGATGCGTTCGACGGTCCAGACGTTTCCGCCGCACGGGTGCGTCTTTTTTGAGATGACCTTCTGTCCGACCGCAATCTCAATCATTGCCCATATCCTCCGACGACAGCTTCTCCTGCCACTCCTCTTCGGTCATGATTACCCTTCTGTTCTGAATCTCCCTGTCAAACTCCGACAGAAGGCCCATTTTTTCGAGTTCTTCAATGATCTCGACGGCCCTGTTATAGCCAAGGCTAAGGCTCCTCTGAAGTTCCGAAACACGAAGACCGTTTTTGCTGAACGCAAGCTTTGATGCCTCAATAATCATTTTTCTGCGGAAATCCGTCTCCGAAAACGTATTGCTTTCTCCCATGTTTTCCTCCTTGTCTTCAAGAACTTCCATAAGTTCGCTGTCAAATTCGGCCGGTCCGAACATCGCTTTGGACTCATTGGCGACAGCTTCAACGTCCCCGTCAGTCACAAAAGCGCCCTGGACTCTGATTGCGCCCGGCATAATGTTTGCGCAAAGAAGCATGTCACCGTTTCCGAGCAGCTTTTCGGCACCCGCCGCGTCAATAATGATCCTCGACTGAACGCGCGTTGCGACCTTAAACGCAATCCTCGTGCCCACGTTTGCCTTGATGAGACCCGTGATTGCCTCGACCGACAGCTTCCCGGTAAAGAGCACGACGTGAATGCCGGCCGCGCCGCCCATCTGAACGAGCGGAAGAATGAGCCTCTCCACGTTGGCTTTAGGAAGCGCCATGAGCTCCGCAAACTCGTCAACCACGATCACAATTCGCGGCATCTTCTTCACCGAGCCCCTGCCCCTCTTCGAAGCGTTGAACTCGTCAATATCGTCAAAGCCCTCTTTTCTCAGAACGTCGAGCCTCCCGGACATCTCGCTCACAGCCCACTTGAGAGCCTCCACACACTTCTGCGGGTCGCGTTCCACCGGCATTATAAGATGCGGAATTTTGCCGAAAACATCGGAAAAACCGCCCTTCGGGTCAAGAAGCATCAGCTTGACGTCGCGCGGCAGCGTACCGCACATGACGCCAATGACAATCGCCTTCAGCACCGTGCTCTTCCCGGTGTTCTGCTCGCCTGCCGCAAGCAGATGCGAGACGGCTTTAATGTCCGTAACAATTGCGTTGCCGGCAGTGTCAAGCCCGAGCGGCACCGGTATCGCCGCCTTACCGCCAATGAACTCCTGCGACTTGAGCACGTCATACACGTAAAGCTTCTGCGGCTTCTCACGGCTTATCTCAAACGACATCGACCCGCTGAGCGCCACGATGTTCACCCTGACCTCAGCACCGATCTTTGACCCTATATTTGCAGCAAATTCGCTGTCCCGTATAATCGCCGGCGCGTTCTCCGCCCTGACCGTCACTGTTATAACCGAAGGCCCCGCGCAAATCTTCTGCACGGCCGCCTCCACGCCAAGCTCATCAAGCGCCTGCTTGAGCTTTCTCGCAGCCTCGTTGCACTCCTTCGTGTTTCCCGTCGCGGTGAATCGGTCTTCGTCCCCGTCGTGCCTCACAAGCTCCGTCAGCGCGTGCATGTCGCGCGAGCTCATTTTCTTCTCGTCGCCGGAGCCTGCCGCTATTTCGTTCATGTAGATGCTTCCGATGTCAAGGTCAAACAGCGCCCGCCTTGCGGCGTTGCCGGTTTTCTGTTCGGAAATACCGGCGGGCGCGCTTTGTTCCTGAGCCTCAAACTCAGGCTCCGGTTCTTCGTCCTCAGCATCTTCTGCTTCGGTCTCTTCTTCGGGTTCTTCGGCCTCTTCCGGCTCTTCCTCCGAAGCCTCCTCTTCCGCAGGCAGTTCCTCCTCAATAGGTTCTTCTGCAGATTCTTCTACAGGCTCTTCAGGCTCTGCTTCAAACTCTTCTTCAGGCTCTTCGGCGGTTTCGGTTTCATCCGAACCGCTCATGTCTTCGAGCTCTTCAATTTCAAATTCAAATTCCTCGGGAGCAGGTTTTTCATTCTCTGCGGACGGTTCGTCTTCAGGTTCTTCGGGCTCTTCAGAAGGCTCTTCGGGCTCCGCCTCAATCCCGTTAATCGCGGCCCTTATGCGCTTTGAAGTCTCGTCAAAGTCCTTGGCGTCATCCGTCTTCTCAGCCTCCGCAAAGTCAAAAAACGAAATCTTCTCAAACTCCTCGCGCTCCTCTCCGGCAACCGGGAATGCGATCACCTGAGGCTCGTCCGGCAAAGGTTCATCCTCAGCAGGCTCCTCAAAAGCCTCGGTTTCCTCCAAAGCACCAGGCTCGTCAGCCTCGTCCGAAGACATCGCCAATGACCCTCCGACGTAGTCATCCTCACCGTCGTCGTAAACCGCAAAACTCCTGTCGCCGATGCCCGAAAGCAGCTCGTTCAGGGTGTCCTCCTGCGTGACTGAATAGGCGCCCGCGGGTTCTTCCGAAGGGTCCCTGAAGCATCCGTCAAAAGCGTCGCCCCTGTCTGTCTCAAAAAAGGCCGCCGACGGATCCTTTGCCGCATATATCTTGAAAATTCTGTTCTGGGATGAATAAACCGATTTAACGTCGCGCGGTTCCTGAGCATCGCCAATGTCTTCAGCTTCAGGCTCGCTGTCCTCTAAAACCTCGCGGTCGTCTCTTATAGCAGTAAAATTGTCTTTCGGGGTGTCGTCCTGCGGTTCGGGCGGAATCTCGCCCTCGCCCGATTCAAAAAGAAGCCTCCTGCGCATGGCTTTGACGCCGATTTCGCGCTGCCTCTCGGCAATGACGCGCTGTCTGATTCTCTCTTTGAGGGAGTCAGTTTCATTGGCGTTTTCGTCGTCAAAGTTCCAGCCTTCGGCCAGCTTCTCGAGCATATCCGTTTTTTTCCTGTCTTCAGCCATATCGACACCTCATCATTTGTAAAACCGCAGTCAGCCGCCGGACTCTTTTTCGCCGCCCCCGTCGCTTTCCGCGCTGAGAGCCGCATACAGGTCACCGTCCGTCACAAAATCAATCTCGCCCGCCGAAGCCATCTTGAGGGCCGTCATTCTGTCGGGTTTGATCTTGACTTTTTTCGCAGGCTTTCTGACCATGCCGTCCGAGAAAAATAGGATGATATATTCAACTATGATGCCGACAATGAAATAGCCGGCCACAAATCCGAGCATCAGGAGCCACACGTTGTAGCCCGTAAAAAGCCAAACCACGACCGCAAGGGCAATCCCGGCAAGCACGCCTACAATATTCGTCTTGATAAAATTGAGAAGCGTTTTCATTGCAAAGATCCTTCGGTCACGGTTTCGCTGTATAATTCAAGTTTTGCGTTATGATTCAGGTTTTGCGTTATAACTCAAGTTTTGCCTAAACTTAGGTTAATTCAGTCGTCAAATAGAGCTCCGACAAAGTCCTCCGCGATGAAGGGCTCGAGGTCGTCGATCTTTTCGCCGACGCCGACAAGCCTGACCGGAATCTTAAGCTCTCTGCAGATGGAGACGATGATGCCGCCCTTTGAAGAGCCGTCGAGCTTTGTCAAGATGATGCCTGTGATATCGGCAACCTCCATGAATGCCCTTGCCTGGTTGACCGCGTTCTGGCCGGTCGTCGCGTCGAGCACGAGGAACGTCTCGCGCCTGACTTCGGGCATTTCGCGGCCTGCGACCTTGGCCATTTTGGCAAGCTCGGCCATGAGGTTTTTCTTGTTGTGGAGTCTTCCGGCTGTGTCGCAGATGAGGACGTCAGCGTGTCTTGCCTTGGCGGCATTGCATGCGTCAAAAAGCACCGCCGCAGGGTCCGAGCCCTCTTTCTGCTTGATTACGTCGACACCGGCTCTGCCCGCCCAGACCTCGAGCTGCTCAATTGCCGCCGCTCTGAACGTGTCGCCCGCCGCAAGAAGCACCTTTTTGCCGCTCTGCTTGTAGAGGTTTGCGAGCTTTCCGATGGAAGTCGTCTTGCCAACACCGTTGACGCCGATGATGGTGATCACGACAGGCACGTCGTTCACGTCAATGCCGCTCTCGCTGCCCTCGGTCAGAATGTTTCCGATGATGGTCTTCAGTTCAACCTTCACGTCGTCGGGGTTTGTGATTTTCTTTTCCTTGATGATCTTTTTGAGCTCGCCAATGATATACTGCGTCGTCTCAACGCCGAAATCCGACATGATCATTATGTCCTCGAGCTCGTCCATGAGGTCGTCGTCCACCTTGCCGAAACCTGCAAGGAGTTTATTGACACCTTCCACAAAATGCTCTTTTGTCTTTTTGAGTCCGTTTTTAAGTTTTTCGAAAAATCCCATTATATCCTCCGGGCTTCTGAATGCTTTCCGGCAGCCGATGCTGCGTCAGCTCTTTTTTCTGGCTTCTTTGTCGGTCATTTTAACGCTGATGACCTTCGAAACGCCCTTCTCCTCCATGGTGACGACGTAGAGAGAGTCAGCTGCTTCCATCGTTCCTTTGCGGTGCGTGATCAGGATGAACTGAGTCTCGTCCGAGAGGCCTCTTGTGTAGGATGCGAAGCGGTAGACGTTGGAGTCGTCAAGAGCCGATTCGACCTCGTCAAGAATGCAGAACGGTGTAGGCTTCATGCGCAGGATCGCAAAGAGAAGCGCGATTGCCGTGAAGGCTCTCTCACCGCCCGACAGGAGCAGGATGTTGCTGAGTTTCTTTCCGGGGGGCTTGGCGATAATGTCGATGCCGCAGTCAAGGCACCTGCTCTCATCCTCAAGCACCACGTCAGCCGTACCGCCGCCAAAGAGCTCCGAGAAAACGTATTTGAAGTTGTCCCTGATGAGCTTGAACTGGTCGCGGAACTGCTTCTCCATGACGGAGTTCAGGCCGTCTCTCATCTTATTGAGCTTGGCGATAGCGTCCTCGCAGTCTTTCTTCTGTTCGGAGAGGAACTTGAAGCGCTCGCTCGACTCTCTGAGGTCTTCGATACTGGCAACGTTGACATTGCCAAGGCGTTTGATACCGTTCCTGAGTTCAAGGATTCTGCCCTTGGCCCACTGCGGATTTTCGGGGGCCGCGCCGCCCGTGAGCTTGTATGCGTCGGTAAACGTGAGCTCGTACTCGTCAAAGAGCCTTGCCTTGTTGTAGTCAACGTCGTGCTCGTGGCGCATCTTCTGCGACTCGAGTCTTCCCGATTCGTCGCGGAGGACGCTCATCTTGGCGGAAATCTCGTTGATCTTATTTATGCCTTCCCTGATGCGCTCGGAGTTCTGCTTGCGCTTCGCCTCGTTTTCTGCGCACTCTTTTTCAAGGCTCTCTTTAAGGACTCTGCTCTTTTCGAGTTCTTTTTCGAGCCTCTCGTTCTCGGCAAGAATCTCCTTCTGAGTCTGTTCGGCCTCCTCGGAGCGTATTTTCACCGTCTCTGCGTACTCGGCGCCGAGTTCAATCTCCTCTTTAAGCCTTCTTATCTCGTCGTCCGTGCGGGTCTTGCCGTTTCCGGCGTCGGCCTGCTTGATTCTGAGGGCCGTGATTTCGTCCTGCCTGCGCTCTTTTTCGCCGTTGAGCTCCCTTGCGCTCTCTTCAAGCTTCTCAAGTTCCGCGGCGATGCCGGAGATGTCCTTGGAGAGTTTCTCAATCTCGGCGTCCTGAACGGCAATCTTTTCTTTGCCCTCTGAGATGAGGAGTTTCTTGCCGTCAATCTCTTCCGTGAGCTTCTTCTCGCGCTCGGCGTTCTCGTCAAACACGCGTTTTCTTGCGGCAAGGTCTGCCGTGAGGCCCGCGACCAGAACTTCGCTCTTTCTCATCTTCTGCGAAAGGTCCGAAATGTTCCCGTTTTCTTCTCTCACGACAGCTTCGAGCTTCTCAACGCTCTTTACAAGCGCGTCGTGCTTCTTTTCGCCGTCGGCAAGCCGCTTCTCGTACTCCGGAATCTCTCTCGTACGTGAAAGAGCGCTGCCTCTTCTGTTCTTTTCGGGGGAACCGCCCGTGATGGATCCCGAAGGTCTCAGGATGTCTCCGTCGCGGCTCACGCATATAAAGGCGTAGCGGAAAGCTCTTGCCGCCGCAATTGCCGTGTCGATGTCCTCAAATACCGCAACCCTGCCGAGAAGGCTTCCTACAACGCTCTCGTACATCGGCTCGTAGCTTACGATGTTTGAAGCGATGCCCACAAAACCTCTCTGTTTCTTGAGTTTTGCGTTCGTGTCGCCGTCAATGTATCTCGCGTTGACGGCAGAGAGGGGCTGGAACGTGGCGCGTCCTAAGTTGTTCGCCCTCAGGTACTCGATTGCGAGCTTGGCGGAGTTCTCGTCCTCGGTGATGATGTCCTGGAAGTTGTTGCCGAGTGCAACGCTGATGGCCGCCTCGTCACGCTTGTCGACCGTGATGACCTGTGCCACGGCTCCGTAGATTCCCTTGCCGAATTTTTCGTTGTTTCTGCAGAGTGTGAGTATTTCTTTAACGCTTCTTGCGTAGCCCTCGAAGTTCTCCTCCATCTCGCGAAGAAGCTTCAGCTGTGCGCCGCAGGAGTCGATGTCAGTCTTAAGTTCCTTGATGACGGCCGTTTTTTCGGCAATCTCGGTCTCTGCTGCGGTCTTGGCTTCATTTGCGGCATTCAGACTGTCGCCAAGGTTTTTCAGCGTCTCGCTCTCGGCGTCGAAGCGTGCCAGGAGCTCGTCAAGGTTCTCCTTGGCGTCTTTGAGTTCAAGCCTTCTTGCCTCAATCTCGTCGTTTATCTCTCTTATGCGCGCCTCATAGATCTCGTTCTGGCGGGCGAGCATGGCGTTTCCGGACTTCAGCCTTTCGACAGCAAGCCTCTCGTCAACTACTTTCTTGTTAAGTTCCGCAGCCGTCGCAGAGTCGCCGCTTATCGCGCGGATGACAATGTCAAGCCTTCTCTGAGCCCTGTCGATGTCCGCGGCAAGAGTCCTTAAGTCCTTCTCAATCTCTTTTCTCTCTTCCTCGAGTTCGGAGATTCTCTTTGTGTTTGTCTCGGTGAGCCTGCCCTTTTCGACGTTCTCGGCCTTCATCCTCGCGATTTCATTCTTAAGCGATTCGATGTGCTGGAGATTGACCTTGATGGCAGCCTCGTTTTCGGTAATTGAGCGAGCCTGTTCGTATGCTCCCTCGCGTGACTCCTTGTAGTCCTCTTCGAGGTTCTCGTAGAGTCTGTTGAGTCTCTCATTGGCGGCTCTTGCAAGTTCAGCCTCGCGCTCGCCGTCCAGAATTTCGTTGTTGACAGCGTCGACTTTTCCCTTTATTTCGGTAAGTTTCGCATCTGCCTCGGCAATTGCGTGCACCAGGAACCCGACCTCTATGTCGCGGAGCTCGTTCTTGAGCTTCAGGAACTGCTCGGCGCCCTCTGCCTGCTTTTTAAGGATCACGATCTGCTTTTCGAGCTCCGAAATCATCGCGTTGATGACGACGAAGTTCTGCTCGGCCTTGTTGAGGTTGAGCTCGCACTCGTGCTTTCTGATGCGGTACGTCGCGATGCCGGATGCCTCTTCAAATATCTTCCTGCGGTCTTCGGACTTGCTGCTGAGGATGGCGTCGACCTTGCCCTGTCCGATGATCGAATAACTCTCTCTGCCTATACCGGAGTCCGCGAAAAGGAGGAAAATATCCTTGAGGCGCGAACGTTTGCCGTTTACGATATAGTCGCTCTCGCCGGAGCGGAAAAGACGCCTTGTAACCTTGACCTCGTCGTAGGGAGCGTTCAGGGTGCCGTCGGTGTTGTCGATCGTAATGGATACTTCCGCAAAGCTGACAGGTTTCCTTCTGTCGGTTCCGGAGAAGATCATGTCCTCCATCTTGCCGCCGCGGAGGTCCTTCGAGCTCTGCTCACCGAGAACCCATCTCACGGCATCCGAAATGTTACTCTTACCGCTTCCGTTCGGTCCGACAACGGCTGTGATACCGCCTCCGAACTCAATCACGGTCTTTTCGGCGAAGGACTTGAATCCTTGCATTTCAATTCGTTTGAAGTACATCTTTTACCTTTCGTCAGGACCTGCGGTAACGTTCCGCCCGTCCCGGTTTATGTTATAGGGCCCGTTGCCCCTCAAAATGCGTTGTCAGTTGCCGCCAATGTCAATCACGCATCCGCCCGCGGCCCTGTAAAGCCTGTTCATCAGCGCGTTGCCCACGCCGGTCTGCGGAAAAGCCTCCGCAAGGACCACGTCAACACCTTTTTTGTCAAAATCCCTCAGTGCCCCGTAGAGCAGGTGCGTCACCGTCAGCAGGTCGTCTCTCGTTCCCGCGTAAACCACGGCAAACCGTTTTTCGTCGTACGCTCCGGTGCCCTCTTTTGTCGTAAAAATGCCTACTTTCTTACCGTTTCCGGCCTCTTTTTCGGCCTCTTTTTCGATGAAGGCTCTTATGCCGCCAATGTCTTTGCCGTCATATATCCTCACCTCAGCATCAGGCGAGTAGTGGGTGTATTTCATTCCGGGGGACCTTGGCGTCTCGCCCTTTTTCGGCGCTTTCTTCCAGTCGGGAAGTTCGCCCTTTCCGAGCACCTTTATAACGTCCTCAAGCGTCACGGCGCCGGGTCTTAGTATTGCGGGAACGTCGCCCGTTATGTCAAGCACCGTCGATTCGACGCCCACCCTGCAGTCGCCGCCGTCTATTATGACGTCAACCCTTCCGAAGAGGTCCTTTATGACGTGCTCAGCTTTTGAGGGGCTGGGCTTGCCGGAAAGATTTGCAGAGGGAGCCGCTATCGGGACACCCGAGAGCCTTATGAGCTCAAGCGCTATCTTATTGTCGGGCATTCTGATGCCCACCGTCGGGAGCCCGCAGGAGACCTCTTCCGGAATTGAAGGATCCCTGTCCGCTATCATCGTAAGGGGTCCGGGCCAGTATTCATTGCCGAGAAGAGCAATGCGTTTTCTCTGCTCCTCGCCGCCCCTGCAGATGATGTTCAGCATGTCGTAACCGGCAATGTGAACTATGAGAGGGTTGTCGGCAGGTCTGCCCTTGGCGATAAATATGTTTTTCACCGCCTCGCTGTCGAAGGCGTTTGCTCCGAGCCCGTAAACCGTCTCGGTCGGGAAGCATACGAGGCCGCCCTTTTTTATTACATCGGCGCAGTACTTAAGCTTTTCGGGGTCGGGATTGTCTCTCGAGAGCTTAATCACAACCGTGTTTTTTGCCTGAATATCGGAGAATTCATCATTCTTCCCGCCGTTTTTTTCAATCGTCCCGGTCATTGGCGTCATCTCCGGCATTCCCTCCCGCAAGTCTGTCAGCTCCGTCAGCGGCGCTCAGGCGGTCGATCATATCGTCAAGCTTCCCGTCCACAAACTCGGTCAGGTAATATGCCGTATATCCTATTCTGTGGTCTGTAATGCGGTTCTGCGTGTAGTTGTAGGTTCTGATACGCTGGCTTCTGTCACCGCTGCCCACCTGGTTTTTGCGATCCTGCGATTCGCTCGATTTTTTCTCGCTCTCGTAGAGGTCCTTGAGCCTCGCCCTGAGAACCTTGAAGGCGCGCTCCTTGTTTTTAATCTGCGACCGCTGGTCCTGGCACGTTACAACTATGCCCGTCGGTCTGTGTGTAAGTCTTATCGCGGATTCGGTCTTGTTAATGTGCTGGCCGCCCGCGCCGCCCGATCTGTACGTGTCAACGTCGACCTCGTTCGGGTCAAGCTCAAATTCGTCATCGTCGGACTCCGGGAACACGGCAACCGTAGCCGCGCTCGTATGAATCCTGCCGCCCGCCTCTGTCTGCGGGACTCTCTGCACCCTGTGCACGCCGCTCTCGTACTTCATGCGTCCGTAAACGCCCTTGCCCTCAACCGTGAACACGATTTCCTTGAAACCGCCAATCTCAGTCTCGTTCGAATCCGCGACGGACACCTGCCAGCCGCGCCCTTCGGCGTACTTTGTGTACATTCTGAAGAGGACTGCCGCGAAAAGGGCCGCCTCCTCTCCTCCCGTTCCCGCTCTGATTTCCATGACGACGTCGCGGTTTGCGGAAGGGTCATTGGCTTTAAGCAGCTCCGTGAGAACCGCCTTAAGCCTCTCCGACTCCTGTTTTGCGCCGAGCATCTGTTCCTCGGCAAGCATTTTAAAGTCTCTGTCGCTCTCCGGGTCGTTCATCACCGTCTCGGCGTCTTCCATCTCGGCAACGGCAGCCTTGTATGCCCTGAACGTCTCAACCGTCTCTCTCAGCGACGCAAGCTCGGTCACGGTCTTTCTGTATCTTTCGCTGTCCGAAAGCACCTCGGGCTCAGTCAGAAGATGCTCAAGTTCCTCATATTTGTTTTCGCACTCATAAAGCCTGTCGAGCATACTTCTTTCTCAAAACGCATCAAATGCGCCGTAACACAGCCGGAATTTGCCTATATTCAGGAGATTTTTGTTCTGCCGGCAAGCGCCTTGGCGAGTGTGATCTCGTCTGCATAGATGATGTCGCCGCCGACCGGAAGTCCGTGAGCGATACGCGTTACCTCCACGCCAAGGGGAGCCAGTATCTTTGCGATATACATTGCCGTGGTCTCGCCCTCAACAGTAAGGTTTGTCGCGACAATGACCTCTTTGACGCTGCCGTCAATCCTTGCGACAAGCTCTCTCAGCTTGATGTCGTCGGGTTTGATGCCCTTCGAAGGCGAGATGACCCCGTGGAGCACGTGGTACCTGCCGCGGAACTCCATAGAGCGCTCGATGCTGACAACGTCTCTCGGGTCCTCGACAACGCAGATTACCGACTTGTCCCTGCCCGGATTGGCGCAGATATCGCAAATCTCCTTGTCGGACATGTTCTGGCAGATCTTGCAGAAGCAAAGCGTCTGTTTCGCGCGCAGCATGGTCTCGGCAAAGGACCTTACTTCCTCTTCGCTGAGTGAAAGCAGGTGGAACGCGACCCTCTGAGCCGATTTTTTACCGACTCCCGGCAGCTCCGAAAACTTCTCTATAAGCGCCGCAACGCTCTCGGAATAAAGAGCCATTTTTGCCTCCGTTTAAAGCCGTCAGCCGCCGAGAGCAGCCGTGTACTTGTCCATTTTCTCGTGTGTGATCTCGTCAATCTTGTTCGCCGCATCGCTGAAAGCCGCAACGATCATATCCTGGAGCATCTCAACATCATCCGGGTCAACAACCTCGGGCTTGATCTCGATCGACTCGACGCTCTTGTCGCCCTTCATCTTAATAACAACGGCACCGCCGCCGGACGTTCCCTCAAAAACAGTCTCGTTTATCTCTTCCTGCTCTTTCTGCATCTCGCTCTGCATACGCTGAGCCTGCTTGAGCATCTGCTGCATGTTGCCGCCGCCCATATTAAAGCCGCCGCCCTGCTGGCCGCCTCTTGATCTTCCAAAGCCGCCTCTCATTCCGCTCGACATAGTTCATACCGTCCTTTTTTCATGATTTAACTCGCAATTTTGAACAGGCCAAAATTAACACTTTATTATATCACGAAGCCGCCCCTTAATCAAGATTTTTAACACGCCAATGCGTCCCAAACCGCCCTGCTTTTCCACCGTTTTTTGCAACGCGGAAACAAAGAAGGAGACACCCGAAAGAGCATCTCCCTAAAAGCCTTGGCGGGTACTTAAGAACCGCTTTTGTATCCTTTTTTAACGCGTCTTTTTAAGCGCTATCAACGCGACTGCGGCAAAGGGCAAAACAGTTCCCGCAAGGGCAAATCCTCCGCATCCGCCCTTACCTCCCGAAGAACCGTCTCCGGACTGTTTGTCGGGTTTGTCATCCTCAGGAACCGCGGTTTTCATATCCTCCGCCGTCTTCTGAGTCTCCTGCGGGTTAACGGCGGGAGTCGCGGCGG
>Ga0310786_10006493_pt1 | contig 15525 bp, 10 predicted proteins | sample AusTroGonzalo_MG_FD_203881 | JGI IMG/M metagenome (GOLD analysis project Ga0310786, IMG submission 203881) | Bovine rumen microbial communities from tropical cattle in Woodstock, Queensland, Australia - Gonzalo_03 (v2) (version 2) | ecosystem: Host-associated > Mammals > Digestive system >... | reverse complement strand
GATTCCGATCTTGGCGGAGAAACGGTGGTACGTGTAAAGGTAACGCCGACGCCGGATTCATACTATACGCTGCCGTTCTTGATGGGGATATACAACTCTGCGGACAAAATTGACATCGCGCCAAGACAGTGGGCGCGGCCGCATGGCACCGGATACCATTGGTACAGCCTTGGCCGCGTGACGCTGCCGGAGCGGAATTTCTGCTTCTACCTCACGCGGAAGTGGACCGTGCAACTGCCGTTCAGCCTTCCGGAAATGAACGGCAAGACGTTCGAGGCCAAGGCGCTTGTGAAGTTCACGGGGCCAAGCTTCTTTGAAGGTTCTACAGAGCCAGACGAAATCCGCATCGCCAGCGTCGTGTACGCCGAACCATGAAAGACGATCTTTCAGGCGACGGCACGGCGCTCTATCTCGATCCTGCGTCCCGAAAGGCTTTTGAGGTGTCTTCCGTGATGCCAAACTACTTTGCGATGTCTTGATTGGTCAGTCTGCGTGTGGCGCCCACCCCGTTCATCTGGGGCATGATTGTAGCACAAACGCGTTATGCGATTTCAGCTGTTTCTGTCAGGGCTTGGTGGTGATGTCCACAGTTTAAAACTGTGGACATCGACGTATAATGGAAAGTGCTGGGGATGTTGGGATGGTCCCCATAATGGTTTGGTTGGCGACTTGTCCGCTGTTTGGTGGAGGTGGATAGCGGATGTGGATTTATTGAATGGGGCGGTGGATTGCAGAGGAAGCGCGGTGGACGATTTCAGCTGGCGTTGCCTTGACTTGGCGGTGATGTCCATTGTTCATAAACCTTTACATTGGTAGGGTTGGTAAATCTGGCTTTGATGGCGGGTGGACGATGGCATGACCGTATAGGACTTTAGCATGGGTGGATGGAGAAGCTGGATTCAAGGTGCGGAAAGTGTGAAGGCACAGATTGTAGAAATAATACGATTTGTGCCCTTGGAGGGCTTGAAGTGTGGTGTCGGTTTTGATAAAATTCGCGGCACAAGGAAAGGAATGGGATTGATGAAATCGAAATTCATAGGCCGGAACGCTGAGATGTCTCAACTTGCAGAATTGTGGGGGAAGCGCGCGTCTTCTCTTGTCGTCTGCCGCGGTCGCAGGCGGATTGGCAAATCAACGCTGATTGAGGAGTTCGCCGCCCGAAGCAACTGCCGGTTCATTGAAATCAGCGGTCTTCCGCCAGACAGCAAGATGACAAACCAGCGACAGCTCGATTCATTTTGCGAACGGCTTTCCATGCAGATTGGATGTTCCAAGGTCAAAGCCGACAGCTGGCAGGGGGCGTTCGCGCATCTTGCCAAGGCTGTAGGGCAACGAACTAAGACGGTGGTCCTGCTGGACGAGATCTCGTGGATGGGGAAGTACGACCCCGCCTTTCCGGGCGAGCTGAAAAACCTGTGGGACCTATCTTTGGCCCGCAGGGACAATCTCGTGTTCTTTGTGTGCGGCAGCGTTTCCGCGTGGATTCAGCGCAACATTCTCAACAACACCGGTTTTGTAGGGCGCATTTCTCTGGAGTTCGTTCTTGACGAGATGCGTCTGGATGACAGTGTCGGATTCTGGGGACGCATGTCCAAGCATCTTTCTTGCGGCGAGTTCTTTGACGTTCTCTCTGTCACGGGCGCGGTTCCGAGATATCTTGAGGAGATCAATCCACGGCTTTCCGCCGACGAGAACGTGCGACGCATGTGCTTCACCTCCGGCGGATATCTCTTTAGGGATTTTGACAGGATATTCAACGACGTCTTTGGTGAATCGCATGCCATAAAGCGCGAAATCATGCTCTCGCTGAGGAGCGGTCCGAAAACCGTGAGCGAGATAGCGCAGATTGTGGAAAGGGCCAAAAACGGACATGTCTCGGAGCACCTTGTCGAACTTGAGAAGGCTGGTTTTGTCGCTTCCGATGCAGGTGTCAATCCCGAAACCGGCGGCAAGGCGCTGGCGCTCCGCTACCGAATCAAGGACAACTACTCGCGCTTTTATCTGCGATATGTAGAGCCGCATCGCGAGGCCATCCAGAAGGGCGTGTATGCTGCACCACCGCTTGCGGAACTTCCTGAATGGGATACCGTCATGGGGCTTCAATTCGAGAACTTGATGCTCAACCACCTTTCTGAATTCTATGAAAGACTTGGATTGGATCGGGCAAGGGTACTGTCCATAGCACCGTATCGTCGGGCGGCATCGGTGCGAAACGGTCCAGGCGTGCAGATCGACCTTCTCATCCAGACGCCAAAGACGTACTTTGTGGTGGAAGTGAAGCGCAAGCGGAGGATAGGCGTGGAGATTGAGAAAGAGGTGGAGGAGAAGGTTTCCAGACTTCGGGTCCGAAAAGGCGTGTCCGTGCGGACGGCTCTTGTCTATCAAGGCGAATTGGATCCGCAAGTCAAGGAGGATGGCTATTTTTCGGCGTTGATTGACGCCGAGACGCTCCTTAGACACTTGCGCGTACCGCAGGTCTGATGGTGGTGTGGCGGTATGCCCTATTACCTTTAGTATGTCTGCTTCTGGCTTTAACGCATAGTTTGGTAGGGCTGACAAATCTGGTTTTGATGGTGTGGCGGGCGGGGGATGGCTTGGGCGACAAAACCTTGGAGAATGTCGTTTCTTGGGATATGATTTGCGGAGGTGGTGTGTCGAATCTTTGATGTGGTGATTGCGCTAACAAGGAAGCAATGATGTTCAGAGTTTATAAACAATGAACATTGGTTAGGGTATTCAAGGCTGGCTCTGCGGGTGTGGAGTTGGTGGGGGAGGGTCTGAGGCGTGGGGGATTGCGAAGTTGGAGGAATGGCACATTAAGCTATCGCTCCAGCAGATTTTCCTGAAAGGCGAAGGCGACGGCTTCGGTGCGCGTGGCCACGCCCAGTCGCGCGTAGATGATTTTCAGATGTGCCTTGACGCAGTCCGGGCCGATGCCGAGCAATTTTCCGATTTCAGGATTGCTCAACCCTTTTGCGACGTATCCCAATATCAAGCGGTGTCGGTCGGAAAGCTGGGGTTTCTGCGAGACGCCAGCGATGGTTCGGGAGATTTCGGGGCTGATCACGCGCTTACCCTCCGCGACTGCCCTTATCGCGGAGATCAGCTCCTGTTGGCTCGAGTCTTTGACGATTGCGCCGGTGGCACCGGCGTCAAGCGCTTCCACCACGTCCTTCGACTCACTGAACGTGGTCAGGACAAGTATTCGCGTTTCAGGGAACTCCGAAGCGATTCTGGCGGTTGCCTTCGTGCCGTCCATGTTCGGCATCATGACGTCCATGACGACGACGTCGGGATGGTACCGGCGCACGAGTTCGAGCGCGCACTCGCCATCCTCCGCTTCACCGATGACGGACATCCCCGGCTCAAATGAGATAAGGGCTGAAAGCCCCATTCTCACCACCAGATGGTCATCGACGATCAGCACCCGAATCGGTTTGGGGTCCTGCTTCTTCATGTCGCCTCCTTCTTCAGTTCCGGCGCCTCCAGAACAACGGTCGCCCTCGTCCCGCCGCCCGGCGAGCTTTCTATTGTCAGCATTCCGTTCGCTGCCTTCAGGCGTTCCCGTATGCCCTGAAGCCCGAAATGTCCCTCTTTCGCCCCAACGGCCCGAGACGGGTCGAAACCGCATCCATTGTCCTCGACCGTGAAGCGCAACGTGCCGTCCCGGCATTCTCCGCTGATGGTGATACGCGTCGCTTCTCCGTGGCGGACGGCGTTTGATGAGAGTTCCCTCGCCACTCTGAGGATTGTGTGTATCGTCGATTCGGAGAGTTCGTGGCGTGGCGCGTCGAAACGGACGTCGAGATCGATATTGCCCGTGTGGGGGCGCACGGTGCGGATGATCGCCTCGTTCAGATTCTTCTCTTCGAACGTCCGGCTGCGCAAATCCCAGATGCAGCAACGCAGTTCGTGTCGGCACGATGCCAACAGCATCTTCGCCGCATCGAGGTACGGCCTCGCGCTTCCCGGACGGTGGTTGTCCGCCTGACAGGCCGCATCCACCTGCAGGGCCACGCCCGTGAGCGTCTGCGAGATGGAATCGTGAAGCTCCACGGCGAGCCGCCCGCGCTCTTCGGTCTTCTTTTCGGCGAGGACGTGTCCGAGCTGTTCGCGGTAGAGCTGGCGTCCGCGCCGTTCGGAAAGGATGCGCAGCGTACGGTTCCAGACGAGGACGACGAGAAGGACGATGGCGAGAATTGCGATTACAAGGAGAAGCCGCGCCGGCGTCCACCACGGCGGGGCGGCAAGGATGCGTATGTCGCTTGCGGTGCGCGGCAGGATCACGTACCGCCGGAAGCGGGGAATGGATCGGTGCGACACATCGTCCTTGAACTCCGAGAGGCAGAGACCCGTGATCTCTACCTGTGAGCCGGCGTCTGGCGGAGAGGGTTTTTCCGCGAGTCCGGAGAGATCCACGGAGACGTTTCGGTGTCCATCCTGCACAAAAAACGTGTTAGGTACCGTGCCGTCTAGAAGATCGGAGACCTTTCCAGAAAAACGTATCAAGCGCCCGTGAATTGCCGTATTGGCACCGACGATGTCGGGTCCGGCGCTGTCGCCCGGTCTGCTGAAAAGCAAGGCGAGATCGATGTCCTGAGGCGGTGGCGGCAGCGGGAACCGTCCGTTGGTTGGGCGCACGATGGCTTCGGAGAGGCGCACGTGGAACGGATCCATTTCGGTGAAACCCGAGGTTTCAATGCAGTCGCCGGATTGGGGAACCGTGGATTCTTCAGCGACTTGCACTTCCATAAACCGCCCTGTCCGCGTACACATGAAGAATCGTCGGCGGTCTGCCGCGACAACTCTGCCGGAAATCCTCCGCCGGTGCGCGGCATTGGCCTCGTGAAGCTCCGGCACCGCGAACGGATCGTCGGGCGGCGGTTTTATGACCTTGAGATGGCCGTTGCCGTTTTTGCGCAGCAGTAGATTCATGCCAGTGTTGATCCGCCAGCCGGCCTTGCGCTGGAAAAGCCCTGTCACTTCGACTTCCGCGTCAAGAAGGGCACGTTGCCGCTTGTGTGGGATTTCCTTGCACGACGTGGCGATTTCAATGTATCGGTTCTGCATCCTCAAGATCATCCGGCGGCAACGGGTGTCAAGGTCGTCCTGCACGACGGCAGTAATGACGCCGCGTGCGCGGACGAAGGTATAGGCGATGCCGGGATCGTCGACATTGGCATCCGTGAGGTCGATAGGCGCAGGGAGGGGGGCATGTCCCAGGATTTCGAGGTGATTCACCTTGAGTCGGGGGAGGTCTTCCGGGGTGATGATCATTTCTCCGCTGATGCGTACGATGTCTCCGATCAATGGGTTCGGGCCGCCGTTTCGGTGATCCTCGTAGGAATAGCCGCCTGTCGCATCCTTGAAATCACGCACCAAGTTGTGGAACGTCGAATAGACCTGCCCTTCAAGTGTGAACGGCCATGGGCCGAGACCGTCGAACGCGGAAAGCTTCAGCGCGTCCGCGACGGTCCGGATTGGAGCCATGTTCGTGGCGGCCAGCGTCGATGCAGCCAACATGATTGGCAGAAGTTGAAACATGGGCGGTATTATATCATGTAATGTTGCCATCCTGACGCGCATTACCCGACTGGGTAATTGTCTTGCGTGGTGTGGTGTGGTATTATCCCGACCAATTTTAAGGCAGTCAAGAAACTGTGGAAGTCGTGATTGATACACAACCAATGAAACCATACAAGAGAAAACGATCTATGATGATCGGCACGATTGCGATTGCGCTCGTGACGACGGCAGCGGAACCGCAGATGCCTATCATCGGCTGGGCGGGTGGGGATCTGTCCAAGAACCACGAAGTCCTTTTCCGTGCGGCGCGTGGTGCCGGGTTCACGCATCTTATGCAGTGGGCTTACACGCCGGAACGCGCGCGTGGTTTTTTGGACATTGCCCAGCGCGCGGGCGTAAAACTCGTCCTGGCCGGGCGGCCTTTGAGCCCGAAGGTGGCGGAGGCCGTCAAGGATCATCCGGCGCTCGCCATGTACCATGTGTTCGACGAGCCGCACAAAAGACGCTTCGAGGAACTGGGAAGGATCGTCCGTGAAATTCGGCGCATCGATCCGAACCACCATTGCTTCTGCAACATGACGGGGATTCTTTCGTCCCAGCTTTCCTATACGGGTTTCCCCACGCATGAGGAGTTCATGCGTTCGCTGTACGACGCCATTCCGATTTCGCTGATCAGCATCGACGTGTATCCGATCACGGCTGGAAGGTCATTGCCGGTCGACCGTTTCCGCCTGAACTACGGCGACCGTCCGCGCGTGTATGATCGTTGGTATGAATCGCTGGAGGTGACAAGCGCGTTCGCCCGCGAAAAGAACCTCCCATTTGCGGCTTTCGCGCAGTCCATGGCTCTTGGCGGCTCCAACGCAACCAACTGCCACCCCGCCGCGACGATACCATTCCTGCGGCTCCAGCACTATTCCAACCTCGCCTACGGCGCGCAGATGCTTGAATACTTCACGTTCCGCTCCCTCAAGGGACGCTTGTACGCCGGGAATGGGCCGATATGCGATGACGGCACGCTCACCCCCGTGTACGACCGCGTGCGGACGGTCAACCGCGAACTTCAGGTGCGCGCGTTCGTGTTTCTCGGCGCGAAGGTCAAGGGCGTGTGGCACACAGGCGTGGAAATCCCGGGAGGAACCCGCCGCCTTTCATCGGAGAACCTGCCGCAGTGGGCTACGGGGCTTGAAACGCCGGATGGCGGTGCCGTTGTTTCGCTGCTCGAAAAGGACGGCGTGGAACGGCTGGTGGTGGTGAACCGCAGCCCGGTGGACGAGTTGACGCTCAAGATATCCCTTGCGCCTGGCATCCGCCGCATCATGACTGACGGCACATCCGAAGATGCCGCGCTCTACGGCGGCGAATACTGGCTAGACCCCGGCGCGGCGGAGATTTTCATAAAGGAATAGCAACCCCGCTTTAGACGATTTAAATCAAACCTGAAAGGAAAAGGCAAAATGAAAAACCAGAACTTAAGAACGGCTTTGGCGACGGTGGCGGTCTGCATCGCGACCGGCGCGTCCGCCGTACCAAGCGTGACCATCGACAGCGTGTCACAGCGCTGGCCGTGGAACAACAACATCGACATCACCTACACCATCAGCGGCGGCACAGACCTCGTGGACGCCGCCCGGAACGGCGGCTACACGCGCATCGTGTTCACCGCCAACATCGGCGGCACACCTTACGCCATCGATGGCTCCCACGACGTGATCGCCAAGACCTGCACCGGCACGCACACCGTGACGTGGACGAACGCGCCCGCCGGCGTCAAGGCGACCGGCTGCACCATGGGGGCGGACATCTACACGACGACCGGCGACTACATGATCATCGACCTGAATACGGGCGCGTATGCATTCGAGGACATGCGCACGACGCAGGCGGACTCTGACGCGCGCTACAACAACGCGCTCTGCAAGACCGACCGCCTCGTCCTCCGCCGCGTTCCGCGCTGGAGCGACAGGGCCGCGCTGCCGAACGCCGCATCCCTCCCGTCCGAAGGCTATCCCACCGGCGACGACACCAACTATCTCGATACCAACTCAAGAACGAACTGGGTGACGGACAGAGATTACTTCATTGCCGTATTCCCGACGACGCGAGCACAGTGGAGGAAGTTCTTCTCGACCGATCCAGCCAAGGCGGCAAGCGCAGGGCTTGACAGCACGCCTGAACAGCGCCCCGTGGAGACGGTGTCGTTTGCACTTGTGCGCAGTGGCGGAACGGTTAGGCAGAATCCCGTAAGCGACAACAACTATACGTTCTGCGAGAAAATTCGGCGCCGCTGCGACCTCGTCGGATTTGATCTGCCGACGGAACTGATGTGGGAAATTGCCGCACGCGCCGGTGGCACGGGAACGTACATCTGGGACGGCACCTCTTCGGATGCGGGAACATACGCCATATTGGGCAAAAGCGGCACGGCGGCGGTCGGCCTTCGCCAGTCGAACGCATGGGGTCTTTTCGACATGATTGGCAATGTGTCGGAGAAGTTGCTGGACGACGCTTCAAGGTCGAATCTGGCAACCGCGCCAGATCCTTGGACCCCGGCATACGATTCATCGAATACGAGTCTTCGCCACCGCGGCAGCCGTTATGGGAAAAGCACAGGAGATGCATTTAATCAGGCATCTCATCGCGGCGATAATACTAGTTCGGGCTACTCTGATAAGCTCTACGGCTTCCGGCTGTCGTGGATGGCGCGGGCGGCGGAGTGAAGGCACGACGATGCGGAAGGGGGAAGAAACATGAGAAAGGGTTTCCATGCCGGCGCGACGCTCGTCGCCTTGGCCTTCTGGCAGATGACGGCTGTTGCGTCGCCGATCGCGTCGGCTTCGCTGCGGACGTTTGACTTCGATTCGACTGCGCCTCACGTCATCGCGACGGCGGCGGAAAAGGATGCGCTGAGGGCGGTGACGTACAAGGCCGGCGAGACGGTGCAGGCGACTTCGCCCGGCGGTCTGGTCTCGACGCTTGTCGCATCTGCCGGCGCGGACGGGCAGAGCGCTTGGACGCCGACGGAGGGCGGTGTTTGGACGCTGACCAACTCCAATGAGGGAGCGGCGACGTTCCACGTCTATACGTCCATCTTCGGATTGCAGGGTGCGGGAACGGCGGCGAATCCGGCCAAGGTCATTGATGCGACGGACTTCGCCGCGTTGATCGCGGGCGTGTCCGACAAGGACGGTTTCACCTTCGTGCTGCCGGCGGGGACGGCGTTGGATGCATTCGCCGCGCCGTCCGGTTATGCGTTCCGTGCGACGAGTGGCGACGCATACCGTCTTGACGAATCGCCGAGCGGGATTGTCTATTCTGCGGACGCCTATCGGTCGTTCGTCGTGGACACGGTTGGTTTCGGCCCTGATCGCAGCGTGAAGCGGAGGAACGAGATTCCGCCGTTCGCGTATTCGGGCGATGCGTGGAAGGGGAGCGCGAGCGCAGCCTCCACGCTGACGTTTATGGCAGAGGACGGCACGACGGCCCATTCCGAATCATGTACCGGCACTGGAACGTTCACCTACGAGCTGCCAAAGGGTCTTTGGACGGTGACGCTTTCTTCGAGCGCGACGAACCTTGTCGCCAACATCGACTTCATCAACGGCTTCGTCATTTCGTTCCAGTAGATGTGAAATACTACAAGATTGATGGACAAGTCATGGACGCGCGGATAAAAATCAAGAATACGCCAGACTGCTTGCGGTGGCGCCGTTACGAGGTGTTCGCCGCACCAACCGTTGCCAAGGGAACAAAACCATTCTACACGTGGATTGTCCTGATCGCATGTCTCGTGACACTGAATGCCGCAATTGCCGGCTCCTCTTGGAAATACAAGTGGCCTACAGTGATTCCGGCGGTCGCGGACAGGGCGGCTTTCGAGCCGACACGAAAGGTCGTGATCGACGCATCGCTTAAAGTCTCGGTGGAGTGCGCTGAAGAGGGGCCTGCCGCCGAGTGGGTGCGCACGAAGATCGCCGCCTGGTTCGGCGGACAGCAGCCATCCGTCGCAGCGGTGTCCTATACGGAGGAGCTGATGCTGGCGGGCAGCGAGGCGTACGTGCTGTCCGCGAAGGACGGACGCCTGACGCTTCGCGCGCGGACGCTGAACGGCATCCGACTCGCGATGATGACGCTTCGCCAGCTTGCTCAGCCCGCCCGGAGCCAGTTCAAGACGTCGGTTTACGAGATACCCGAGTTCACCGTCCGAGACAAGCCCCAGACGTCGTTTAGGGCGTTGCATATTTGCGCGTTTCCCGAAATATCGCCTTCCCGCATCGAGCACACGATTCGTCTTGCGGCCTATTACAAGTTCAATCACGTGATTCTTGAGTCGTGGGGCGTTTACAGGAGCGAGAAGCATCCGTGGTATGGGCTGAAGGACGGCTGGCTGACGCTCGCGGAATGCCGCCGCCTTGCGGCGATTGCGAATGACCTTGGCGTCGAGATCATTCCGTTTTTCAACGTGTTTGGGCACGCTTGTGCCACGCGCGCGAGGTCTGGGAAGAACGTGGTTCTCGATTCTCGTCCTGAATATCAAGCGCTCTTCGAGCCGCTTTACGGGTTCAACTGGTGTCTGTCCAATCCGGAGACGCGCCGTGTGATCTGCGAGATCGTCGGCGAGATGCACGAGGCTTACGGGCGACCGAAGCACTTCCACATCGGTTGCGACGAGGCGGATCCGCCGACATGCGCAGAATGTTGCGGCGGCGACTACGGGAAGTTGGTTGCCGACCATGTGCTGACGATCCAGGAGCACGTCAGAAAGCTCGGCGCCCGTCCGATGATGTGGCACGACCTGCTCATCAAATCTGGCGATCCGCGCTGGAAGGGCTTCCAGGCCCACGGGTCGGATGCGACCATCAAGCTCCTGGACGTGATGAAGAAAGACGTTGTCATCTGCGACTGGTACTACCAGGATCCGCAGGGGGACGGGAATTATCCGACATTGGACTACTTCCGCTCGCTCGGATACAGCGTGATGACATGCCCATGGGACAGCCTTCCCGGCATTGCCGCGCAGTGCAACTATGCGCGCGAACACGGCATGGGAGTCATCGGCACGACATGGAACCATCTGACCGCAAGCTGCGTTAAAGATTTCATTCCGCATTTGGCCTCCGGTGTGTGGGGATCGCAGTGCATTCCGGCATTGCCGAATGGATACGTGCGGCACGTTTCGTACGGCACGCATTGGCGTCAGGTCGGCTGGGAGACGCCCGGCACCGACGACTATTCGGAGACGGGCATTTTCACGGATCAGGTCGGCACCTCGATCGGCGAGCGCTGAAAGCGGCGCAATGGACGCGAGAGCCTTGCGCATGGCGACAAACGCAAAGAACTATGGCCGCGAGACGCTTCACGTAGGTGGTATTCCGGCAGATGAACTTACAAACGAGTGCATCGTCCTTCGCCTCGATTTTGCTTCCGGCGTTCTTGATGCGATGTGAAGGGCGAGGGACGGAAGGAACACCATGAAGAAAACGTCACAGAGGTCGCTGCTGTTTCGGCAGAACGTGAGAACTCTATGCGGAACAATTCTCGCGGCGGCGGTTGTCGCGGCGGGGATGTCATTGCCTGCGGCTGCATGGAACGCGGCGTCGGTGGTCGAAACGGGCGGCGTTCCGCGCTTCGCCATCGACGGCAGGCCAATGGCCGCGACGGCGGTGATGCCGTCGCCGGCCGGAAAGCCAGGCGAGGCCGTCCGGCAGCTGAAGTCGTTCCGCGCGGCGGGCGTGATGCTGTCCAGCGACGTGTGGACAATGCACGACGAGCGGTACAATCCGCGGCAGTGGTGGCTTGGCGATGGCGAATACGACTTCGAGCTTTTCGATGCGCTGGCGAGAGGGCTGGTCGATGCGTCGCCCGACGGCTTCATCTTTCCACGCATCAAGATCGACCCTCCGGTTAAGTGGAGCGCGGCGCATCCCGACGAGATGATGGACGACGTGTCGCCCATGCCCGAGTCGAGGGCGTGGCGCGCCCTGTACCGCCGCATGTTCAAGGACGTGATCGACCATGTCGAGAGTTCGTCTTACGCCGCCAATGTCATAGGCTACCATGTCGGCGCTCTCAACTGCGGCGAGTGGATCGCCTCCGACTGGACGGCCATGACGCATGGGGCATGGGAGTCCGTGTTCAACACGCTGGCACCCAGCGACCCGCGCGACCCGCTACCGCCGTTTTCGCAGACGGCGGCCCGCCGCGCCGCCGTCGTCCGCAGAGCGGAAGGCGTGGCAGACATGCTCATCGACGCTGCTTCCTGCGTGAAGGAGCTGACTGGCGGGCGAAAGCTCGTAGGCGCGTTCTTTGGGTATTCGACGATGTCGCACGAGAAGGTCATGCGAGTGGTCAGGTCGGGCAAGGTGGATTTCATTGCCGCGCCGCCCGACTACGACGTAATCAGGGAGATCGGCCATTCAGGGCGTTCCCAGACCTACTATCAGGCGTCGTATCGCCTGCACGGCAGGGTGTTCTTCGAGGAAACCGACTACCGCACATTTCTTTCTCGCCCCGAATTCAGTCCGTCAAAGGGCTACTATCGGTCGAGGCGGCTGCCGCTGGACGAGGCCGTGGCGGTCGTTCGCCGTTCGATAGGCAAGAGCCTTGCCGGCGGCTGGGAGAACTGGTGGTTCATGCTGGGCGGTAACGACACCTTCTCCGCGCCGGAAATCATGGAGTCGATCAGAATTGGAGCTGAAGAGACGCGCAGGACGTTGGAGCAGGTGCCGTGGACGCCCGCCGAGGTCGCGGTTTTCACCGCCGCCGACGAGTACGCCACCAGCCGCGCGTCGCACGCGCGGAAATTCAGGAAATGGTGCGTCGAGGATTTGCAGGTGAACGCGCTTCCGAACTGCGGCGTTCCGTTCGATTCATATGAACTCTCGGACATTGCCGATCCTCGGCTGCCAGAATACAAGGTGTACGTGTTCCCCAACGCCTTCACGCTTGGCGAGGAGATGCGGGTGAAGATAAAGGAGCGGGTGCGTCGGGCGGGGAAGACGGCGGTATGGATATACGCACCGGGGTACTACGGTCGCGGCGAGGGGGCGGTGTCCGACATCGTGGACATAACGGGTGTTCCTGTGGAGGCTCGTCCGCTCGGCGAAACCAAGCCATGCCGCCGAATGTTCGCTCCTATTGGCGAAGCCACATGCGAAAAGGACGGATGGAGGAGCGTGTTCATGCCGCTGCCGCCTAACGCCGCCGAACTGCGCAAGGTGTTTCGCGAGGCGGGAGCTCACGTCTGGATCGAGACGGACGATGTGTTTGCCGCAGGTCGCGGGTATGTGATGGTGCATGCGTCCTCGGACGGGGAGAAGCGCATCATCCTTCCGGCGAACGGCGACGTAGATGAGGTGTTCGGCGCGGCACCGTCGCGCAAGGGCGTCCGCGAGATCGCCGAGAATCTCAAGTGCGGCGAGACAAGGGTCTTTCGCCTGAATCAAAAACCATGAGGCAAAAGAAGATGAAACTGGTAATCGCTGCGACGCTGTTCGTGGCGGCGGTGTGTGCTTGCGCGCGGCCACCGAACTACGACGAGTCGAAGGTCGCGCCGTACACCCTGGAAGATCCGCTTTCGTTCGCGGACGGGCGGAAGCTGAAGGACGCGTCTGAATGGCCGGCGCGGCGCCGCGAGATACTGGAGATCTTCGCGAAGGAGATGTACGGCCAGCCGCCGCCCGAGCCGGAGGCCGTCGTCACCGAGCTGGTCGAGGAAGGCCCAACCTTGGCGGGCATCGCCATTCGCCGTCAGTACAGGATGTGGTTTAAGGCCGACAAGTCGGGCCCCTACGTGGACTGGCTGCTCGTCCTACCCAACCAGCTCCACGGACTGCACCCGATCATGGAGAATGGACACGTCAAGTGCGAGAACGGCCGCAAGGTGCCGGTCATCCTCACCTTGAACTATTACGGCAACCATGCTCTTCTGACCGACAAGGAGGTGCCGGTGGCGGACAACGCCTGGCTCTACCGCTTTGAGAACGGCAAGGCCGTCGGCGGCAAGCCGCTCGAAGAGCATCGCGGACGGTCGCGACAGACGAACCGGCTGTCCACCGTGCCGATAGAGACCATCTGCGCGCGCGGCTATGCGCTGCTGACCGCGTGCTATGGGCAGATTTCGCCGGACGCGGAGGTGAAGCTTGGTTTTGACGAGGCGTTCTGCTACACGGGCATTTTCTCGCTCTGGCCGAAGCGAGACGAAAGCCGAGACGACAACATCACTGCGCTTGGCGCGTGGGCGTGGACTCTTTCGCGCGGACTCGACCTCGCCGAACGCATCCTGGAAATCGACGCGAAGAGATCGGTCGTCACGGGATGTTCGCGGCTTGGCAAAACCGCACTTCTTGCCGCAGCGAGGGACGAGCGTTTCGCCGTCTGCGTGCCGAACCAGACGGGCGGTGGTGGATGTCCGCTCGCCAAGAGAGATTTTGGCGAGAACGTCTCGACGGAGATGAAAAGTTTCCCGTACTGGTACTGCAAGGCGTATGGCAAGTACATCGACAACGAACAGGCGATGAAGTTCGACCAGCATCTTCTTCTTGCGGCCGTTGCGCCGCGTGCGCTGCTCGTGCAGGGCTTCAATCAGGACTGGTTCGACACCAAGGGCGAATATCTCGCCTGCCGCGCCGCTTCGCCAGCGTGGGAGTTCCTTGGAAAACAGGGTCTGCCGGATGGCGGATTCCCCGAGAACTACGAAACCTCGTGCATCGGTCCATCGCTCGGCTACGTGCGGCGCGGCGGCGGACACGGAATATCCGGCTACGACTGGATTTGGCTTCTCGACTTCGCCGACGGTTGCTGGCAGGAGCGGTCTATGCGACATGAAGCGCCATCGCTCTGCGCAGATGCATCGCCGACTCCAAAAGGGATGGACGTGTGCGCGAAGTTGTTCAAGGACGAGATTGCCAATGGCGTGATACATGGTGGGGCGATAGTGGCTGGCGGCTTGGAAGGAGCGCCGTTGTCTGGCTCGTGGGGATGGGCGGACGCGGCGCATACGGTTCCAATGACTACGCGCACAGTGATCGACATGGCGAGCGTGACGAAGGCTGCTGCAGGGGCGACGGCATTTCTCGTCGCCCATGCGAAGGGCATCGTCGATTTCGATGTGCCGTTTACGAACGTTCTGCATTCCTACTGGGCGCCTCTCCAACGCAGCGTTACGATACGTGATCTCGCAAACCATGTCTCGGGTTTCGGCGAGGCGGATGGAACCCCCCGCGTCTATTTTTCGCCCGATGCCAAAACCATGCTAGACAACATACTTTCGATGCCGCCAAAGGAACCGACGCGCGGGAAGGTTGTCTATTCATGCCGCAACTACGTCATACTCGGACAGGTTTTTGAGGCGGCAACTGGATGCAGGATAGATGACTTTTGTCGCAAGGAGATTTTCGATCCTGTTGGCATGAAAGATACGTCGATAGGTGCGCCGTCGCAGGGTATTGGCTCTGACAGGTTGGCGAAAATCTTCCGGAGGCACTTTCCGGCACATCGCTATTCCATTCTGGCTGGAGCGGACAGACTGTGTTGTTCGATTTAAAACGCCGCCGGTATGCGGTTGTCCCCACAACACGTTGTGGAAACTATTCACGCGCCAAACGCGATCGCTTTGCGGCAATCGCGGCATTGATGGCGGATTAGAAATGGTGCGCAAATAGGATCTCAACTAATTACGTACGGTATTGTTATGTTGAAAGTTTTGTTATATCTTCGCCAATATGTCGGGGATGTTGGATTTGTCGAGGGACGAGAATGCGAAGCACTTCTTGCCGAGATGGTTGAGGGAGGCCCCTACATGTATGAGGGTTGATTTGTCGATGATGAGAAATCGGTCGTGGAACTTGATGGACTCTTTGACCGTTAGCGTGTTGTTGTACTGTGCGTTGAACCGTGCCACATCGACGGCATGAAGGAGGTCTTTGCGCTTGTTCTTCACCACGAGAACTGACACGCCCGGTCTTTTCTGCGCGATGAGCTGCAGAACGGAGTCGTCGA
>Ga0310786_10006492_pt1 | contig 15526 bp, 17 predicted proteins | sample AusTroGonzalo_MG_FD_203881 | JGI IMG/M metagenome (GOLD analysis project Ga0310786, IMG submission 203881) | Bovine rumen microbial communities from tropical cattle in Woodstock, Queensland, Australia - Gonzalo_03 (v2) (version 2) | ecosystem: Host-associated > Mammals > Digestive system >... | reverse complement strand
CGATATGTTTAATTAACCCTTTTTAAAAGGAACTTGGAGGAAATCAATGGAAAAAGTAACAATACAAGCCGTTAGCCGCGAAGGCATCGGCGTTAAAGGGGCGCTTTCGCAAATCCGTGCGGAAAAGAAAGTCCCGGCCGTCGTATATGGCGGTCACAAAGAACCTGCTAGCATTACCGTAGCCGTAAAAGATTTGGAAACAATCATGAAAGCCGGTAAAAACACGTTGGTAGAAATGACCTTAAACGGTGCTAAAGAATTGGTGCTCGTCAAAGAAGTACAATTCCACGCCGTTACCGATAAACCCATTCACGCCGACTTTCAACGCGTCAGCATGAAAGACAAAATGGACGTGGTCGTTCCGCTCAAACTGGAAGGCACCCCGGCCGATGTGGCCCAATACGGTGCTATCATTGAGCACATCTTGCGCGAATTGGAAGTACGCGCGTTAGTCAGCGCGATCCCGCACGAAATCGTGGTGGATATCACGCCCATGACTATCAACAAAGGTATCTTGGCGGGCGATATTAAATTGCCGCAAGGGGTGGAACTCATTACGGATGCCGAAGCCCCTGTAGTGCACTTGGCTATCCCGAAAGATGATACCCCGGCTCCCGCTCCTGCCGCCGATGCGGCCGCCGCGCAACCGGAAAGTTCTTCTACCAAAGGTAAGAAGGACGAAGAAGGTAACTTGGCTAAAGACAATAAAGACGCCGCCAAGGACGCCAAGAAATAATCTATGGCTATTCTCCTGGCGGGGCTGGGCAACCCCGGTGCCGAATATGCGCGCACGCGTCACAACGCGGGATTTAGGGTGTTGGACGCCGTGGCAAGCAAATGGGGCGCTGAGTGGAAACCCTGGCAAAAACTGGGAGAATATGCCAAAGTTTGTGTGGGCGGACAGGACGTATATCTGTTAAAACCGCTTACGTATATGAACGAATCGGGCCGGGCTGTTAGCAGCTTGGCCCGGTTTTATAAAATCCCGCCGCAAAACTGCGTGATTTGTTTTGACGAAGTGGCATTGCCCGTAGGCCAGTTGCGCTTACGCAAAAGCGGCTCTGCCGGCGGCCAAAAAGGGATGAAAAGCGTGATTGAGCAACTTGGCACGCAAGATGTTGTCCGTTTGCGCGTGGGTATCGGCCCGAAACCCGAAAAGTTTGATTTAGTCAATTTTGTACTCGGCAAATTTTCTGCCGATGAAGAAGAAATTTTAACCCCCGCCATTGACCGCGCGGTTAGCGCGCTGGAAACCTTTTTAACCCACGGCATTGAAAAAGCCATGGGTGAAATAAATTAGACGTTTGTTTTGATATTATTAGTTAATCGTATAATATCTATATCCGGTGTCAATACTACCGGTTGGGGTAAAGAATCCCCATTCATTTCTCGGCGTTCCCAATGATTTACACAATTTGACTGCGTTTGTATCGGCCTTTTTAGCAATACAAAAATTTTCCCATTCCGGGTGTTTTCTTAAAGAACTCGCATGAAAAGCGAAAGTATAATCGTTTCGCCCGCAGACAATAGCGGGGGAATAGGCATTGTTGGGAATAATGCAACAGTACATTTCATTGTTTACTCCGCATGTGCCGCCATTGACGGTAGAAACGGTTATCCCGGTCGGCAAATCTGCGGCGAGCGAATCAAAATCGGTGGCCCACGTTCCGTTGGCTAAAAAATATACTTCAGATGCTTTTACTAAAGCATTGGCCGTACTGCGTAAACTAGCAAAGCGGGTTTTATTAACGGCTAGTGTATATTGCGGCAACGCCACCGCGGCGAGTATGCCGATAATTAACACCACCACTAATAATTCTATAAGCGTGAAACCTACGCTCGCCTCGCTCGTCATCCCGGAAATTTGTAATCCGGGATATAGCGAGGCGTTAGGAACACCCGCCACTATATCCCGCATAGAAACACTGCGGGATGACGAGTGGTGGGTGTTCGGGGATGACAGATTATTTTTACAACAACTTTTTAATTGATTTTTCTTTTTCATAAAATTCTCCTTAATATACATCACGTCGTCATGCTGAGGTGTTTCTGCTCAGCATCTCAACCTTACTTTGTTTTAGAAAGCGGCTGAGATTCTGAGCAACGGCGACTCAGAATGACTTTATTGGGCTTTTGATTTTTTTCCGGCCACAACTATTATCGTTTTTTTTTTTGATCTGTCAAGCGATTTTTGGGTCCGGTTTTATCACACGCCACCGGTTTTTGGGGATAGTATAAAAAGGCCGTAAAATTTTCTGCCATTATAAGGCAAATTTTTTATAATATACATAGGACGCTTTCGCGCGCGTACGGAGTTATGGCACTAAAAGATTTTTCTGCGCAAGACCACGCCGCCATTACTACGCTGGGGTCGGAATTTGCCACGGCGGAAGTAGTGGGGTGTGCCCTCGGGTTTTGGTTGGATCAAAAATGGGGTACGTCCCCGTGGGGGATCATCTTGGGGGCCGTGGCGGGTTTTGCGCTGGGGATGTATATTATTTTACGCGCCGTGCGCGAATTGGACCGTCAAAACAAAAACGATAAACAGGTACAAAAATGAACGTCGCCGATACCATTGCACATCATATTTTGGACCACGATTGGGGAATCTTCCTCGGTAAAATTCATTTGCCGGTTACTACCCACTCGGTAACGATTTTTGCCGTCAGCGTATTTTTATTTTTCTCGCTACTGTGGGCAAGCCGTCCGCGCCCAAGCCGCACGGGGCGTCTTCTTACTACGCTACTGGAAGAATACGTCACGTTCATCCGTGACGGGGTCGTCCGGCCAAACTTGGGCGCGGAGGGCCGCGGATTCTTGCCGTATTTTTGCACGCTTTTTCTATTTATCTTATGTGTGAACTTGGCCGGTATGATCCCGCAAATGAAAACCGCCACTTCCAACATTTCCGTGACGGCCGCCTTGGCGCTCTGTTCGGGTGGGGTTATTTTGTATAGTGGGCTCAAATACCACGGGCTAATCGGGTTTATCAAAGGGTTTGTGCCGTCGGGCACGCCCGGCTGGCTGGTGCCGCTTATCTTCCCGTTGGAAGTTATCAGTACCGTCATCAAAGTATGTGTGCTGGCGGTGCGTTTGTTTGCCAATATGCTTTCCGGACACATGGTACTGCTTTGTTTACTTTTGATTATTTTTATCGTAGGGAAAATGCACTTGGCCGCCGGGGTAGGGGCCGTAGTGCCCGCCATGGGATTAGAGATTTTTATGACGTGTTTGGAGTTGTTAGTTGCTTTTTTACAGGCGTATGTGTTTACGTTACTGACGGCCATTTTTGCCGGGTCCGTTATACACACGCACTAATTTAAATAGGGGCCCAAACCCCAAAAGGAGAAAACAGTATGGAATTAGCCGTCTTAAAATATATTGCCGCCGGACTGGGTGCCGGTTTGGTAGTTATCGGGGCCGGGTTCGGCTTGGGTAAAATCGGTGCGGCCGCCTTGGAAGGCACCGCCCGCCAACCGGAAGCCGGTTCGGAACTGCGCTCTATGATGATTATCATTGCGGCGTTACTGGAAGGTGCGGCCATGTTGGGTTTAGTCATTTGCTTACTCACCATGGTTATGTAAGAAACACCGGAAGGGGAATATGGAAGGTTTATTGAAGCCCGATATCGGGGTAACAATTCTTACCATTTGCAACTTTCTGTTGTTGGTGTATTTGCTTAAAAAATTTGCGTGGAATTATGTAATCGGCGCGTTGGAAAAGCGCGAACAACAAATTTCCGCCGATAAAGAGCAAGCCCGGCAGGCCCGCGTGCAAGCCGAACAACTTAAAAACGAGTTGGACGAACGCTTAAACCGCGTGGCGCAAGAAGCCGCTAAAAAAATGACGGAAGCGGTGCAAGTGGGCCGCCTCCAAAGCGAGCAACTGTTGGCTACGGCCAAGGCCCAGTCCGAACGGTTACTGGTGCAAGCGCACGAGCAAATAGAAGCGGAAAAAACCCGCGCGTTGGCCGATGTGCGTAACGAAATTGTGCGCACGGCCGTCTTGGCCGCGCGGCAAGTGGTGGGGCAGGAAATAAACGACGAAAGTGCCCGCGCCACCGTGGAACGTGTGATTAACGAGATTAAACCGTAGCGTATGAACAGTTCTTCCCGTATAGCGGCCGGACGTTACGCCGCCGCGTATGACCGGTTGAGTAGCACCGCGCAAGAGGCCGCCCGCCGCGCGGAAGAATTGGCCGCGGCCGCCAAGGCGTTAACGCAAGTAAATACGTGGTTAAACGCGCCGGAAATTTCGCTTGCGCACAAAAAAGAAACGGTGCAAGCCGCTTTAAAACGGTGGCCGCAAGTGGGCTCTTTTATAGAAGTATTGTTGGATAGCAAGCGATACAATTTGCTCGCGCAAATTGTGCAAGACGTGCAAGCGTTGTCCGATAAACGCCGGCACCTTTTGCGGGCCGAGGTATACTCGGCGCGTCCGTTATCCGCCGATGAAAAAACACACACGCAAGAGGCCCTGTCGGCGCGGTACGGCCAAACCGTGAGTGCTGTTTTTAAGACGGATAAAAATTTGCTGGGCGGACTTAAAATTTGGTGTAACGGGGAATTGGTAGACGGCAGTTTGCAGCGGCAACTGGACCGTTTGCAGGAAGAATTAACAAAATAACGGGAATACTATGGCAATCAGACCGGAAGAAATTACAAGCATCATCAAAGAGAAAATTGAACATTTTAAAACGTCGGTGGACGTGAGTGAAGTGGGCACCGTCATCCAAGTAGGCGACGGCATTGCCCGCGTCCACGGATTAAACAACGTCAAGGCCTCCGAACTGGTGGATTTTGGTAACGGCGTCAAAGGTATGGCGATGAACTTGGAGTACGACAACGTCGGTTGTGTGTTGATGGGGCCGGATACGCAAGTCAAAGAGGGCGGCGTGGTGAAACGCACCGGCGAAGTTATCAGCATCCCCGTGGGGGCGGATATCATCGGCCGCGTAGTCAACCCGCTGGGCCAAGCACTGGACGGCAAAGGAGCCCTGCACCCCGATAAAAATATGCCGCTTGATATTGTGGCCCCCGGTATCATTGACCGCCAACCCGTTAAACAACCCTTGCAAACCGGTATTAAAGCCATTGACTCTATGGTGCCGATCGGCAAAGGCCAGCGCGAATTGATCATCGGCGACCGCCAAACCGGCAAAACCGCCATCGCCATAGACGCGATTATCAACCAAAAAAATATCCCGCCAAGCGAACGCTGTATTTGTATTTATGTCGCCATCGGGCAAAAGCAAAGCACGGTAGCGCAAGTAGTCAAAACGTTAACGGACTTCGGCGCAATGGATTACACGGTAGTCGTTTCGGCCACCGCGTCCGACCCGGCATCTATGTTATATATTGCGCCGTACGCAGGTTGCGCCATCGGCGAGTATTTTATGTGGCAGGGCAAAGACGTGCTGATTGTGTATGACGATTTGTCCAAACACGCGCAAGCGTATCGCCAGATGTCGCTTTTACTTCGCCGTCCGCCGGGGCGCGAGGCCTACCCGGGCGACGTGTTTTATTTGCATTCCCGTTTGTTGGAACGCGCATGTAAACTCTCTAACGAAAACGGCGGCGGGTCTATTACCGCCTTGCCGATTATTGAAACGCAAGCCAACGACGTGTCCGCCTATATTCCCACCAACGTCATTTCCATTACCGACGGCCAAATTTACTTGGAAACGAGTTTGTTTTTAAGCGGTATTAAACCGGCCGTCAACGTGGGGCTTTCCGTTTCGCGCGTGGGGGGCAGTGCCCAGCGTAAAACCATGCGTAAAGTGGCGGGTACCTTGCGTATTGATTTATCGCAATACCAAGAATTGGCCGGGTTTGCGCAGTTCGGCTCGGAGTTGGACAAAGAATCCCAACGCCAAATCGCCCGTGGCCAACGCATGACGGAATTATTAAAACAAAACCAGTATTCCCCGCTGACGGTGGGTGAAGAAGTGTTGGTGTTGTACGCCGGCACGCACGGATATTTGGATGACTTGCCCGTTACGGCCGTGCTTGCGTACGAACAACAACTGTTGGCCTACACCAAAGCCCAAGGCGCCGATGTGTTAGCCGCGCTGGGGCAAGCCAACGAAATGAGTGACGAACTGGAAAAGAAAATCGTAGCGGTTTTGGAGCAATTTAAAACGGTGTTCAAAGCCGGTAAATAGGAGAAATGTATGGAAAACAAATCAAAGAAAAAATATTTAGTTACCGGCGGCGCCGGTTTTGTGGGCAGTAACATCGCCAAAACGCTGGAAGCCGAAGGGCACGAAGTAACCGTGTTGGATGATTTTTCCAAGAACGGACACTTCAAAAACTTAATCGGTTTTACAGGCGATGTGATTACGTGCGATTTGTTTGAGCGCGTGCCGCACGATATGTATTTTGATGCCATTTTCCACGAGGCCGCCATTACCGATACCACCGTGATGGACCAAAAAGCCATGATGGAGCAAAACGTAGAGGCCTTTAAAAACTTGCTCAACTTTGCCGCGGAAAACGAAATCAAAAAAGTCATTTACGCTTCTTCCGCCGCTACGTACGGCAACGGCCCCGTGCCCAACGTGGAAACACAACCCACCCACCCGGAAAACGTCTACGGGTTTTCCAAAGTGATTATGGACAACGTCGCCCGCCAATTTGCCGAAGACAACAACGATATGAAAATCATTGGGCTGCGCTATTTTAACGTCTACGGCCCGGGCGAGTATTACAAAGGCAAAATGGCCAGCATGGTCTATCAACTCTATAACCAAATGAAAGCCGGCAAGCGCCCGCGCGTGTTCAAATTCGGCGAGCAAGAACGCGATTTTGTATACGTAAAAGATATCGTCAAAATCAATATGTGCGCACTGAAAAACGGCAAAGAAACCGGTGTGTTCAACGCCGCTACCGGCGTCCCGCGCGACTACAACGCCATTATCGCGTGCTTAAACAAAGAACTCGGCACGAATTTGGAACCGGAATATATTGATAATCCGTATCCGTTCTTCCAACTCAAAACGCAGGCGGATATTACGAAGTCCAAAGAAAAACTGGGTTACGAGCCGGACTATACCTTGGAAAAAGGTATCGCCGATTATGTAAGCATTTTAGAGGGACGCAACAACTAAACGCTATGGAATCGCTTAGGGACATACGGCAAAACATCAAAGCCATCAAATCCACGCAGCAGATTATGCAGACGATGAAAATGATTTCCAACGCCCGCATACGCCGCGCACAGGAAGCGATGGCGGCCGCGCGTCCCTTTGCGGTAAAAATGCTGGAGATGGTCAACGATTTCGCACAAGAGGTGCTTTCCTTACCGCAACCGCAGGACGCGCCCGAAAGTTGGGCCAGCCGCTTTTTTCTCAACCGCACGGCGGACCCGAACAAAATTGGGCTACTGGTTATTACCGGTGATAAAGGGCTGGCGGGGTCGTTCAATGCGGTGGTGTTGCGCGCGGCGATGCGGTTTATTAAAGAGCACGCGGACCAAGAAATTTTTGTGCTGGCCGTGGGCAAAAAAGGGCGCGATTTTCTGGCGCGTTTAAAAATGCCGCGGTTACACATCGTGTATGAAAGCGTGGGGATTTTCCCTAAAGTTTCCTATGCGCATGCGGAGTTGTTGGGCGAAGGCGTGATGAAAACATTTTTGCAGGAAAATTTGCATAGCGTGACGCTTATTTACAACGATTTTAAGTCGCTGGCCAGCCAAAACTTGGTAGAGAAAGTATTTTTGCCGTTTGTGCCGTCCGGCGCGGAAGTAACGGACCGGCATGAGTTTGAATTTGAGCCGGGGCTGTTGGATATTTTCAAACTCATGGTGCCGCGGCTTATTAAAGCCAATATGTACCGCGTGCTATTGGAATCGCAAGCGGCCAACTTGGCCGCTACCACCAGTGCCATGGACGCGGCCAGCAAAAACGCCGGCGAGATTGTTTCCGCCCTCGGGCTTAAATTAAACAAAGTCCGCCAGGCGGGCATTACCAACGAGATTTTAGATATTGTAAACGGGGCCGAGGCCCTGAATAATTAACGGGGAATTATATGGGAAAAGTAATTCAAGTAATCGGTGCGGCGGTGGACGTGCAATTTGAACAGGACCACCTGCCCGCTATTGAAAACGCCATTGAAATTGAAATGGACGGCGGCCGCAAAATCGTGGCCGAGGTCGCCCAACAAATGGGCGACGGCATTGTGCGGTGTGTGTCGCTGGAAAGCACCGACGGGCTCCAACGCGGTGCCAAGGCCGTGGATACGGGCGCGTCTTTAACCGTGCCGGTGGGCGAGAAATGTTTAGGGCGTCTACTCAACGTGCTCGGCCAGCCGCAAGACCACAAAGGCGATATTAACGCCGAGATGAAACTTCCCATTCACCGTGCGGCGCCGTCTTTGGAGGACCAAAACCCCACCCCGGAGATTTTTGAAACCGGTATTAAAGTGATTGATTTAATTGCCCCGTATATGAAAGGCGGAAAGGTAGGGCTTTTCGGCGGCGCGGGCGTTGGCAAGACCGTACTTATTATGGAACTTATCAACAACGTCGCGCGCGAGCACCACGGCAGTTCCGTGTTTGGCGGCGTGGGCGAGCGCAGCCGCGAGGGAAACGACCTCATGCTGGAGATGAGCGAATCCAAACTCTCCGACGGAAGTACCGTATTAGATAAAACCGTTCTCGTGTACGGGCAGATGAACGAGCCGCCCGGGGCGCGTGCCAAAGTGGCGTTAACTGCGCTTACGCAAGCGGAGTATTTCCGCGACGTAAAAGGGCAAGATGTATTACTTTTCTTGGATAACATTTTCCGCTTTGTGCTGGCCAATTCCGAAGTGTCTGCCCTCTTGGGGCGTATGCCGTCGGCCGTCGGGTATCAGCCCACGCTTAATACGGAAATCGGCGCTTTGCAAGAGCGCATTACGTCCACCAAAAAAGGAGCCATTACGTCTATTCAAGCCGTGTATGTGCCCGCGGACGATTTGACCGACCCCGGCGTAGCGGCCACGTTTACGCACTTGGATTCCACGTCGGTGCTCTCGCGCCAGATTGCCAGTTTGGGCATTTATCCGGCGGTGGACCCGTTGGAATCTTCGTCGCGCATTTTGGACCCGCGCATTTTGGGCGAGGAACATTATAACGTCTCCCAACGTGTGCGCCAAATTTTGCAGAAATACAAAGATTTGCAAGATATTATTGCTATTTTGGGTATGGACGAACTGTCCGACGCGGACAAAAAAACCGTCGGTCGCGCGCGCCGTATCCAAAAGTTTTTATCGCAGCCGTTCTCGGTCGCCGAACAATTTACGGGTCATCCCGGCAAATACGTCAAACTGGCCGATACGATTAAAGCGTTTAAGGGCATTGTGGACGGCGAATATGACCACATCCCCGAATCGTGCTTTTACATGTGCGGCGGCATTGACGACGTATTGAAAAAATACGAAGAAGTAAAAAACCGCGAATAGTATGGCTAAACAATTAAAACTCAATCTCATTACGCCGCAAGCGCAACTGCTGACCGACCTGCCCGTGGATATGGTCGTGCTGCCCGCCTTTGAGGGCGAAATGGGCATTTTGCCCGAGCACATCCCCGTGCTGGTGCAACTGACGTACGGCGATTTGCGCTATAAAAAAGACGGCAAAGAGTTTGATTTTGCCGTCATGGGTGGGTTTGTGGAAGTAAAGGACGATGTTGTCAATGTGTTTGCCGAAGGGGCGGACCTCGCCGATGAGATTGACGAAGAAGCCGAAAGCCAAAAAATCAAAAAAGCCAAAGACGCCCTTTCCAAAAAAGATGCGGACATTGACTTTGAACTTGCGGAAATTGAGTTAAAACAAGCCATTACGCGCATGAAAGTAAAGCGGCGCAAGTTAAATTAGACGGACTTATAAAGCGCCCTCCGTAAAACGGAGGGCGTTTTTGTGTGATTTACCAATCTGTTTAGTGCAGTTTAGTGTAGTTCCGGCACACGGAAATAACTGTCTTGTCCAGTACTTTCATACACTTTTGTTCCGCGAAAGATTTTTTGGCAATAGTCGCCAGTTTCGCCTTGGAAAGGAGCCGCTCCTTTTTTGAACTCAGCACATAAAAGTTCATGGGTGGGAATTGCGTTGTATTTGGTGGCAAATACATAGCTAAAACCAGCGCCTTGGTATTTTCCGGTTAATTGTCCTACGTGGAAGGCCTTGATGTCCGGCCCGCCGATCACGGCAGACCATTTTCCGTTGGATTTCCCCTCGTAGATTTGCACATTAAATATTTTTTGGTTGCCGGTCCATCCGTCCAAATCTACGGATAATTCGTCAAAATGAGAGGGGTATTCCCCATTGGCTAAATAATAAGTATCGGCTGCTGCCGCTAATGATTTTAAAAGCGTTAATGCTTGTGTGGCTTTGCTTTTTTCCACCGCTTTTTGGTATTGCGGCAACGCTACGGCGGCCAGTATACCGATGATAAGTACAACGACGAGCAGTTCAATGAGGGTAAAACCTATGAAATTAAGGTTGTCATCCCACACTTGATTTGGGATCTTCCACGCTTGTCGTGGTTGTTGTCGTTGTGAAACAGCAAGCGTTGAAGATGCTGAATCAAGTTCAGCATGACATCTTATTTTATAATAACTTTGTAACAGATTTTCTCTTTCCATATATATACTCCCTTTCGTTTTTGGGAGCGTATATACAGAAACGGCCGCTATACTTGAGCCATAGTAGGTAACCCGTATATAACAGCCGTGGCCTGCCGCCTGCGCGAAGCGCAAACGGCAAACACTCGGCACAATTCAACGGGTTAGCAATTCCTATCAAATTGTGCCTGATAACGACTGTCTTTGGACCTACTATGTGCCGCCGGTTGGGGCGGCTCTGCGTTTCTTAAACGCTTCCAAAAACAGATTCAAATTGTGGTGCAACTTACAACAAATTTATTATAACAAAAAACATCTGCGCGTAGCAGATGTTTGTGCGTATTAACATCCGGCCCGGCGGGACTACCTGCAATTCGTTCTATACCACTGCAAGCACAAAATGGTTTTGGCGTCGGTGATTTGGCCGTTTTTAATCATCGCGTACGCTTTTTTGAGCGGGATTTTTTTGACGTTGATAAACTCGTCATCGTCCAAATTGGTTTTCCCGCTGGATAGCCCCGTGGCTACATATAAGTGTTGTACCTCGTCGGAAAAGGCATTACACGGGTGAAACACTAAAATTTCTTTTAAGGATTTGGCCGTTAGTCCCGTTTCCTGTTTCAATTCGGCGCGCGCGCAGGATAAAAAACTCTGCCCCGGCTCGCGCTTTCCGGCGGGAATTTCCAGCGTGGTTTGCCCGATGGCGTAGCGGAATTGTTCCACCAAATACACGTGGCCGTTGTCTACCGGCAAAATGCCGCTTGCGCCACGGTGTTTTAGGTAAATCCGCACTCCCGTATGGCCGTTGGGTAATTTTACCTCGTCTAATTTTACGTCCAACACGCCTTTATATAAAGTTTGGGAAGAAATCTTTGTTTCTTTTAATTTACTATAATGTTTCATAGATATATTTTACACTTTTTCCCACTTGTCATACAGGACTAACCATGGCTGAATTTGTACAACTCCATAACCATACCGAATATTCTTTGTTGGACGGTATGTTGCGCGTATCGGAAAATCATAAACCCTCCCAATTTTTGCAAGGGCTTGCCAAGCAGGGCATCCCCGCCATGGCCATTACCGACCACGGCAATCTCTACGGCGCGCTGGATTTTTACGCCTCGGCCAAAGACGCCGGCATTAAACCTATCGTCGGGTGCGAATTTTACATTACCGAGGGAAATTATAAAGAAAAAGACAAATCCCGCACCGGCCACCTCACCTTGCTCGCCCGCAACCACGAGGGATATTTAAACTTAATGAAGTTAAACTCCATGGCGTGGGTGGACGGGTTTTATTATCATCCGCGCATTGACAAGGAAATTTTAGCCCAGCACGCCGGCGGGCTACTTTGTATGTCGGGCTGTTTAAAGGGGTTTTTGTCGCAATACGTGCGCGAACCGGGTGGGTTTGATAAGGCCTGCGCGTTAGCCAAAGAGTACGAAAGTTTTTTTGGCCCGGGCAACTACTACATTGAACTGATGGACCACGGCATCCGCGAAGAAACCGAGGCCCTGCCGCTTTTGAAAGAAGTTTCCAAACGCACCGGGATTTCCGTGGTAGCCACGAACGATTGCCACTACGAGAAAAAGGAAGATTGGGAGGCGCACGACGTGCACGTGTGTATTTCCACCGGCAAAACGCTCAACGACCCGACCCGGATGAAAATGTCGCACGAGTTGTATTTCAAATCGCCCAAAGAAATGTGCGACCTGTTTTCCCACACGCCCGAGGCGTGCAAAAACACGTTGGAAATTGCCGAAAAGTGCAATTTGGAATTTCCCAAACACGGGTTTATCTTACCCAATTTTGATATCCCGCCCGAGTACCCCAACTCGCAAGAGTATTTTAAAGATTTGTGCCGCAAGGGCTTAACTAAAAAGATGAACGGCCACGTGCCGGACGAATATTGGAAACAACTGGAGTTTGAATTTAACGTCATTATTACGATGGGGTTTGATTGCTATTTCCTTATCGTGCAAGATTTTATCAACTGGGCCCGCGCACACGATATTCCCATAGGGCCGGGGCGCGGCTCGGGCGCGGGCAGTTTGGTGGCGTACAGTTTGGATATTACGCGCATTGACCCTATACAAAATAAACTTCTTTTTGAGCGCTTTTTAAACCCGGACCGTATCAGCATGCCCGACTTGGATATTGATATGTCCGATGCCGGACGCGAGCGCGTGATTGACTACGTGCGCGGCAAATACGGGCACGATAAAGTTTCCCAAATTATCACGTTCGGTACGATGAAAGCCAAACTGGCTATCAAAGACGTGGCCCGCGTGTTGGAAATTCCGCTCGCCGACGCCAACCGCATCGCCAAAATGATTCCCAACGACCCGAAAATGACGTTGGAAACCGCGTTGCAAATTAACGAAGTACGTAACGAAGTTAACAACAACCCGCAAAGTAAGCGGCTGTTTGATATGGCGCGCAAAATTGAGGGACTAAAACGCCACACGGGCATTCACGCCGCCGGTGTGCTGATTACCAAAGAGGCCGTATCGGAATATGTGCCTTTGGCGCGCGGGGCCAAAGATATTATTACCACCCAGTTTGAGGGCGAGCCGTGCTCCAACTTGGGGTTACTGAAAATGGACTTTTTGGGGCTCCGTACGCTGACGGTGATTGACCACGCCGAAAAAATGATTCGCGCCCGCCACGACCCGAATTTTGACATCAACAAAATCCCGCTGGACGATAAAAAAACGTACGATATGCTTTGTGATTGCCAGACGTTGGGGATCTTCCAGTTGGAAAGCGGCGGCATGCGCGACTTAATTAAAAAACTGCAACCCACCCAATTTAGCGATTTGTCCGCCTTGGTGGCGTTGTACCGGCCGGGGCCGATGGAGTCGGGCATGATGGATATGTTCGTGCGGCGTAAAAGCGGGCAGGAACAAATCGTCTACGAAACGCCCCTGTTGGAAGAACCGCTTAAAGATACCTACGGTTGTATGCTCTACCAAGAGCAGATTATGGAAATTTCCAAACGCTTGGGCGGGTTTACCCCCGGCGAGGCCGACTCGCTACGTAAAGCTATGGGTAAAAAGAAAATTGACATGATGGAAAAATTCGGCCAAAAGTTTATTGCCGGATGTAAAGTCAACAAAATCCCCGAGAAAACTGCCCACCACGTCTACGAACAGATGAAAGCATTTGCCGGATACGGGTTTAACAAATCGCACTCGTATGCGTATGCGCTGGTGTCGTACCAGACGGCGTATTTAAAGGCCAATTATCCCATTGAATTTATGTGTGCCGCGCTGACTAACGAAATCGGCCACAACGCTATTGGTGCCGACGATAAAGAAAATAAAATCGTTACTTACTTGTCCGAAGCGCGCAAACTGGGTTTTGAAATTTTATCGCCGGACGTAAACGCGTCCGAGCCGGATTTTTCCGTAGAAGAAAAAGACGGCAAACAATGTATCCGCTACGCGCTAAACGCTATTAAAAACGCCGGCGAAGAAGCCTGCGTTGCCATCGCACGCATACGCAAGGAACACGGCAAATATACGTCGCTGGAGGATGTGTGTACCCGCCCGGAACTGGCCGACGTGGTAAACAAAAAAACATTGGAAAGTTTTATCAAAGCCGGCGCGGTGGATAGCACGTCGCCGGGGCAGGACCCGCGCATTACGCGCGCGTACGGGCTGGCTAATTTGGACGGCGTAATTGAAAAAGCCCACCGCATTTCCCGCAGCCGCCAGCAGGATCATACGGCCAGTTTGTTTGGGGATGATTTTTCGTCTATGTTGAGTGTCAAACAGACGCATTTTGTGCAAGCCGCACCGCTGACCCGCACGGAACTGTTGGGGTTTGAAAAAGAAGTGCTGGGGCTTTTTTTCAGCGGGCACCCGATGGAAAAATACCAGCCCAATTTGGCCCAACTGCGCGCTACGCCCATTATTGACATTGTGGAAGGGCGCGCGACGGGGCGTTTAAACGTGCTGGGCATTATTACGCTAAACGCCGCCAAAATAAAAAGACCAAAAAAGATTGGGCTCAACTGGTCATAGAAGATTGCACGGGGTCTTTGCCGGTCAATGTGTTCCCGCGCACGTTTGAAACGATCGGCGCGCTACTGGCGCCCAACGCGATTTTGAATTTCTTGGGCGACATCCGCACCGATGCCGACAGCGCACGCATTGAACTGAACTTGCAAGACGTTAGCAATATTACGGATTTGATAGCCAATGTGGCTAAAGAATTTACCGTGCGTTTGCCCGCCAATTACACCAAAGACGAACTGCAAAAATTGAAAAGTTATTTGGATATGACGCGCGGCACGACGACGGTATTTTTGGAAGTGCCCTCCAAGGAGGACCCGTCCAAAACCCACCGCATCCGCACCAATAAACGCATTTTATTACACAAGGCACTTTTGGAATATATAGAAAACGCTTGGGGCAACGCGTGGACGTTCCGCTAGTACCGCGCTATTTTAGGTTTTCATTTTTGGCCTATCCAAGGCCGACTTTCGCTTGCGTACTTGCAACGCGTTGCGTTGTCTTGCAGACGTACGCGGCACTCAACTTACGGCCTTGCCCAGGCGCAAAACTGAAAACCGGGTGTTGTCCTTGCGCGTTTAGCGCGCTAAACGGCCTTGTTATCTTACGTAAGCACGCACAAGAGCGCAACTAACGTTGCGCTCTTGCGTCGTGTTCCCGATAAACAAGTTGAGAAAAGGTCTTATCGTACTGCTAATAGTTCCACCACGATTCGCCCGTTTCTTCCGTACTGGAGGTTGATGGGCTACTTAATCCGGTTTCTGATTTGCATACTTGGTTTTGTAGGGATAACTCCTTACGGGTACCACATCGGCGCAGACCATTGGGGTAAATCCGATAGGACATCTTGATTTGCTGGTTTTCGCATTGGGAATATGCAAGGTCTGCAACGCACCGTCCCCA
>Ga0310786_10006491_pt1 | contig 15527 bp, 7 predicted proteins | sample AusTroGonzalo_MG_FD_203881 | JGI IMG/M metagenome (GOLD analysis project Ga0310786, IMG submission 203881) | Bovine rumen microbial communities from tropical cattle in Woodstock, Queensland, Australia - Gonzalo_03 (v2) (version 2) | ecosystem: Host-associated > Mammals > Digestive system >... | reverse complement strand
CTATATGCGCTCGAAGTTCCTTGCCGAACGTGCTATCCTTGAGGCGGTAGCTCGTCATGGACTGAACGCCAAAGTGATGCGTGTCGGTAACCTCGCGGCGCGTAGCTATGACGGTGAGTTCCAGGCGAACTTCCAGACCAACAGCTACATGGGTCGACTCAAAGTGTTCTCCACGCTCGGCTGCTGTCCGATAGACGAATACGACTCACCGGCGGAGTTCTCACCGGTGAACGAGACCGCAAAGGCAGTCGTACTGCTCGCCTCTACGCCGAAGGAGTGTAACGTCTTCCAGCCCTTCAACAACCATACCGACCTCCTGGGCGATATCCTCGCGGGCTTTGAGAAGATAGGCAAGTCTATCCGTTACGTGGAGGAAGACGAGTTCCAGCAAGCGATTCTCGAGGCCAGCAAAGACCCGAAGAAAGCCAGCCTCATGTCCGCTCTCTTGGCATACCAAGACATGACGCATGGACAGAAGGCGGTTACTATCGAGCGTGATAACCGCTATACCTCCGCAGTCCTGCTCCGTTTGGGATTCCATTGGTCTGCACCGGATAGCGCGTATGTCAATCGTATGCTAACCGCAATCAGCCAATTAGGATTCTTTGATGAGTAAATGAGATAGTGTGAGAATATGAAAAAGTTCCTTACTTTGATCCTTCTGTGCGCAGCGGAGCTACGCTGAACCTTAGCAACGGAACGCTGGCAGGCGGTTGGGGCGGTGGTGGCGGTGTGTCAGTTGTGGTGTGTGTGTGATAATGAGTCTGTGGGGGATGGATAAGAACGGCAAATAGAAAAGATCGCCGGTAGATTAGACACGTAGAGAAAGATAATACGTGTGAGAAATTCCGGCGATGAAGTAGTGTGCCGTTAAAATATGAAGAAAAAATGAAGAATTGTGCCCGGATATTTGCTCATGTCAGAATTTTATAGTACCTTTGCAGCATCATTTGTGTACGTTCACGCGTCCTGACAAATGAAACGAACATCAAAATAACAATTAACGAGAGCCGATATATTGCGGGTAATAAGGCGGGTATTTATGATTTATCAGTTATAATCCCCCTTTCTCTCCTACCGCACAATGACTTCTACTTTTTGTGCTTGCAACCGGACAGCAAGCCAGTTCCGGATGCGGTTCAAATCGTCTTTTTTCAGCGAATTGGCCTTCTTCGTGGAGAGCAAGAGAATGATGGATGATTCTCCACGAGCCAGTGTAACGTCGGTTATTTCCGGCCATTGCGAACGCAATTCCGCTTTGATTTGTTCCGCGGGTAATACCAAGGCTTCGTATGCATCCAACTGCGCGTTCAGCGACCGAATCGAATCATCCCGCTGCTTCAACTGCTCCTCGGTTGAGGACAACCAATCCTTCATGATTTCGGTCTCATTGAGTCGCCTAACCTCTATCGTCGCATCTTCAATGAAGATGATTTGCTCATGCCGGATATTGTGCTTGTTTGCCTCGGTATATAGTTTGGCCCGTGCATCATTACTCAGTGTCTCGCCTGCCAAACGGAGCGTAATGGTATATGGCTTAACGGAGGTATCGGTTGAGTAATCAAAGATATATGTTCCTCCGATGGATTTATTCTCCTTGACGAAACGGCGTGCTTGGGTGGCAAATTCATTCTCGCGAACGATACTGTAGGCACTAAACACACTGGGAATCAACACCACAATGATGAGCAATCCGTACGTAATCATCGTGCGCCACGAGCGTCTGTCTTGCTCTTCCGCCATCGGGTAATGGAGGAACTTGACCATCAAGAAAGTGGCAAGCGCGATGAACACGCAGTTAATGAAGAAGAGATACAACGCTCCGCCGGCATAATGCCAGTTGAGTTTGGCGATGCCGTAACCGACCGTACACAAGGGCGGCATCAATGCCGTGGCAATCGCCACACCGGAAATAACCGTGCCCTTCTCTTTCCGAGACAGCTCCAAGATACCGGCCACACCGCCGAAGAACGCAATCATCACATCGTAAATAGACGGGTTCGTACGCGCGAGTAACTCCGTCGGGTTGTCGGTTTCAAGCGGTGTCACCAGGAAATAGAGCGTTGAGGCTGCCAAACTGATAACGAACATGATACCGAGGTTCTTGAGGGAACGTAACAGCAACTGGGTGTCGTTTGTGCCAAGTCCCATTCCGAAGCCGATAATAGGACCCATCAGCGGTGAAACCAACATCGCACCGATAATCACCGGAATAGAATTGACATTCAATCCTACACTGGCTATTACAATCGCCGTGAAGAGGATATATACGGTTGGTCCGCGAAATGGGATATTATTGCGAATATTCTCACTGGCTGCTTGCACATCGATATAGTCCGTCAAGCGCAATTGTTCACGGAAGAATTTACGAGCTTTGTGTTTGAATTGTTTGTATGTCATAAATTTGAGCAGTTATCAGTTGTGTTATTGTCTTTTATCGGCTCCATGTGTATGGATATATGGGAGCGTGAACCGAAACGCTCACGTAGTTTGTTCTCGATGACGGAAGCGCGTTCGTGAGCTGTTTGTAGGGAAGTGTCGCCTTTCATGCGTACATGCACTTCAATGGCAATGCGGTTGCCTAACCGTCGTGTGCGCAAGTTGTGCGGGTCAACCACCTCCGGCACTGTGCGGATGATATCCATAATCTCCTGCTCCGTCTCTTCCGGCAATGAGCCATCCGTCAAGTCCGTCATACTGCCTCGTAACAGGTCAATGGAAGTCTTTACAAGCATCCCTCCGACGATGATACCCGCTATCGGGTCCAGCACCGTCCAACGGTCGCCCAACAATAGCGCGCCGCCTATACCTAATGCGGCACCTATAGACGAAACTGCATCGCTCCGATGGTGCCATGCATTGGCAACAAGTGCTTGAGACTCAATGGCTTTGCCGCGACGAACTGTATATTGATATAGCAACTCTTTCGTAACAATAGACAACAATGCCGCCCATAATGCAATCTGTCTGGGTGCCGACAAGTCTTCCCCCCTAAACCACATCGCCAACTTCTTTCCTCCTTCCACAATAATACCTATGGCAACGGCTAAGAGACCCAATGCGATAATGAACGAAGCTATCGTCTCGTACTTACCGTGACCGTAATCATGACCTTTATCTTGCGGCTTGGCGCTGATTCGCACAAATACCAGCACAAGGATGTCTGTCAGAAAATCCGACAACGAATGGACGGCGTCCGCTACCATCGCCGAACTGTTGCCAAGAATACCGGCGACGAACTTGAAAGCGACAAGAAGAGCATTGCACAAGCTGCCCCATAACGTGACCTTGTATATTTCCTGCTCGCGCGTCATAAAGATTTATTCAGGTGATTTTCAATACTCGTTTAGCATCCTCTAAAATCGTTGCATGGTCAAAAGCCAACTCCGGTAAGGCATTCAACGGCCACCATTTGGCTGCGGCGGCATCGTCACCGGCATTGGCTTCCGGCATGGTCGTCATAGCAGTATAAGCTGCCGTAATAACCCTTCCTCGCGGGTCACGCTCCACATCGGAATAGACACCGACAAGTTGCATGTTGCTAAGAACGATTCCAGTCTCTTCCTCCAGCTCGCGTTCGGCACAATGGGCTACCGTCTCATCCATATTGAGGAATCCGCCGGGAAATGCCCAACACCCCTTGTAGGGCGCGTTGCCGCGTTGGATGAGCAGCACATACAGCTGCCCGTCTTTCTTGGCAAATAGCACACTATCCGCTGTCACCGATGCGCGCGGATACTCATAGGCATACTGCCCGTCTGATGTTAACGTATAGTCTTTCATAAATCGCGACAAAGGTACAACAAAAAAATGATGTATGCAAATTTTTTTGTTAATTTACGATTGGACGATTGACGATTGACGATTTACCAAAAAAAGTGCGGAATAATTCCCGCACTTTTTTCCTTTCAATCTCCACTCTTTACTTCACCTTCATTCCCGTCGGGGTGTAAACATTACCTTCACGGATGATGTAGATTTGGCCTTCGTGGAATACTTTCGTAGCGGATTCTCCATCCACGGTGATGTTCTCAATCGCATGTGAGGAGTTCTTGCTGAATACAGCCGTGACGGTAGTATTGCTGGTAACAACCACGTCGTATTCAGATGAGGTAATCTTCGTGCCACCATCTTCAAACTGCTTGAAGGTATAGCCGGAATTAGCCTTTGCTTTGAGGGTAACGGTGGTTCCTTCCTGCACTTTGACAGAATTGCCGGATTCCTCCGTGCCGTTGAATAGGATGATACCTGCCTCATCTCCCGGGTCAATATCAACTTCCAGCGTGTAGTACTTAATCGTCACGAAGGATGCTTTGAGATTGAGGTTCTCGGTCATGGTGATTTCACGGGTTGCGTGTGTGTCACCGTCCGACCACATCTCAAACTTGTAGCCTTTATCAGGTGTTGCCTTGATGGTCACTTTCTCGCCGCCCGTATAGGTGCCGTTCACTTCTTCGTTAACCTTACCGTGTTCGCCGGCAGAGATTGTGAGCGTGAAGGTAGCAGTCGTCTTGAACTTGGCAACGAGCGTGTAGTCCTTATCCATAATCAGTTTGCGGGTCGCATTCTTGTCGCCATCCGACCATTCGTCAAACTCCCACATCCAGTCGGGATACGCATAGATGGTCACTTTCGCACCCTCGTCCCATTTGCCGTTGACAGCGTCATTGACAGAACCGCCGGCTTCGGCAGAGATATTCAGCGTATATTGCTTACCCGGTGTGGGATCTTCCTTAGAACCGGTAATGGTGAATGTCGAACCGAACATCGGTACAGAAATCGGCTCTTTACCTGCGGATTCGGAAATGACATACCAAGCGAACATCATCGTGGTGTCTTTATCCAGCGAGTACGTTACGGAGTATTGTCCGTTCTTACCGCTTACGTGACCGGAAGCGATTACGTCTCCCGTATAAGAATCTTCTATCAGATACCCGCAGAACGACGCAGCAAGAGGCGCTTTCCAAGCAAGTGTCGCCTTTTTGCCGTTCACAGCCACATTGAGGTTCGACGGAGCCAAATCAGGACCATTCGTAGTAAAGTCAGGTCCATCGACACTCGCCAATACCTCACCGGAGGCATTATATGCAGTCAATGTCCAACTGTAACCTACCGGAATCGGGAACTTCGCCACGTACTTCTCTTCGGTAATCTTGGTAGCATCCATGCGGAGCGTTCCCACCATATAGTCATACGCCTTAATGCCGAAGTAAGCCGTTTCGGTACCTACTTTCTTCCACTCGAAGGTAACGGTTTGTTCGTCTGCGCCTACTGTCGCTTTCAGGTCGGTAGGAATATTCGGGTTACCTGTGATTTCAGCCATGCAAGTAGCAGAAGCCGCCATGAGATTATAGTTGTCATCATAAGGTGTCACACTAAACTCATACTTCCTATCGACTTTGAAGTCGAACGCAGCCGAGAAAGTGGTGGCGCCTTCACAGCGGCCAAGCCAAGAGAATGACTCACCCATACCATACTGACGGTACTCTATATCATAGCGAGGCGCCTGCTGTTTCTCGGGCGTAATGGTAAGCGTTACACGACCTGCTTTGGAGGCATCGGCTACTACGGACTTAATGGTATAGTTGTGGTCCTTAGCATCGCAGTCCGCGGTATATGCATCCCAAGAAGACCAGCCGTCGTATTTGTAGAACAATTCCTCGCAGATGCTATTCGCAGTGCTCCATCCGCTCGCCCAAGTATATTGTGATGTGCTTGACCATGCGCTTTCATTGATAAATACATGATTGAATGTCGCATTGGTGGTTTCGTTGAAGGTGCACTCGTACCAGTGACTGCCGGCCACCTTTTCCGTCATCTCAACAAATCTGCCGTCGGCTTTTCTGTCTTCTCCCGGGAACCAGTAGCAGAGCCACAAACCGCCGGAGATATCCATATTGTTGTCAGAAGGAACAAGTACACGTACCGTTACATCACCCAGAGCCTTGCTCTTGGTAGCGGTGTGGGTTAAGGATTCCCCACCGATAGTGTTGTATTCTAAATCGTAAGCTGTAACAGTGAACGTGTAATCAGTGTTACCCAGACTCTTGTCCACTACCACATAGTGTTTGCCGTCTTTAACAGGGATTACTGCTGCAGGGTAATAACCGCCGTACAGGTAGCTTGAACCACTCATTACTTTATAATAATACTCACCTGCATATTCGGATTCGTCCCAAGAGAATGTGATGGTTTCATCGTCCTCTACGGCCGTCAAATTAGTCGGATAAGCAGGGTGTTGCGGGATATTGAACGTGAGCGCCTTCGCCAACTCTGCGCATGTAGAATATTTATTGTAACTTGAGTTGAATGCGCGGACAATCACTTTTTCAATCTCAGTCTCTTTGGTGGCTCTTGTGTCGAGGGTGAAGTGAATGGAGGTTGTTTCACTCTCTTTCGGTTGATTCGTAAATATCCAACTGAAATCCGACTTACCTTTTTCAATAAGACCTACCCAATACGCATAGGCTTTGTCTATAACCGTTATGGTTACATCTACGTTTCCGGTAGCGGCATCGGGCACAGCTGTTACATCCTGCGGGATATAGTTGTGGTCATTTGCCGTTTCGTCAGCCGGTTCCAAATCCATTGAAGGCATCAATTCGAATCTCGGGTTCTTGCCTGTTACAGAGTACAGAATTACTCTATCAGCTGTTGACCAGTTGAGTTCATCGTCGTTACCTACACCCAAGGTATAGGAGGTAGCATTGACTGTACCGAGCGTAGCGCTGTACCAGTGGCTGTCAGTAGCTTTGGTTGCCTTCACCCATTTAGCGGGATCGGAATCGGAGTCCCAATAGAACCATACCCCCTTGGTAACATCGAAGCAGGCATCTTCATTGATGAGCACACTGGCTGTCACCTCGCCGAGGTCAGCCGTCTCTGCGTTGAAGTTGGTGCTAAAGTATGCACGTTTATCTCCATTCTTGTCCATGGCTGTCAGCTTGGGGTAGCACATACCGTCTTTAATTACCGGCTCGGTAACAATCTGGTACTTGTCACCCACTTTCTTGATTTGTTGGCCTACCTCATAAGTACCATCCAGAATATAACCCGGGCCAGGTGCGCTTACAGTAATTTTGTATGCAGTAGCATTGTCATACGCATCCCATGAGAGCACATAGCGGTTCTCTTCGCCCTTCTCCGCTTTGAAGTTCTTGACAGCATACGGATTGGCAATCACCAAGTCTTTCTTCTCGTAGTATGCTTTACCTCGTGATATCGAGGAATAATAATAATCATCCCAAACATAGGGTTGGACTCTCCACGAGGTAATCTTTTTGTCAGCATTATCGGTATTGATCCACTCAAATGTAGTTTGGCCCAAATCGGTATAGCCGGAAGTAATGAATACTTCTTCATCCTCATAGAGCGACACAAAATATTCATAGGCCAGATCCTTGTTCGGTGTTATTTCCAGCACGAACTTGCCGTCTTCCGCTTTAGCCACAGCAGAGGCAACCGAATAATCATGATCCACGGAATCGCAGACCTCCGTGAACATGTTATACTCGTCTTTGTCGATACCGTCTTCGTTGTACTTATAATACAATCCTCCTGCCATGGCGCAGAATTCTTTCTCTTCGCAGTAACCGCCTTTAAGTATCTGTTGGGTCTTTTCGCCTGTTTTGATGCAGAATCCGTAATAGAATGCAGGGAGCGGGATATCCGTTGTAACAGTCCACCAACGTGATTTGCCATCCTGCTTCATTACCACGGTGTCACGTTTGGTATCCGCCATGTTGTACCATATAAAGTAAACGGGTTTGGTAACATCCAATTCCGAGTCGGAAGGAATCAACAAACGAGCAGTAACAGCACCAAGGTCCTTAATGGTAACGTCAAACGTTTTTGTGGCGGAAATACCAACCCAGTACCATCTTTCATCAATACCTTGAATCTCTACTTTGTAGGTGCCGTTCTTGGTTGCCGCTCCAAGATTCATGGTGATTGAATTACCTTCGGTTTGGTCATACGTATAGCAATCACCGTCAGGGTTATAGATGGCCACATTGTAAGCGAGATATTTGGAATTGGCATCCCAAGAGAACTCAAATACATTTGCACCTTTATCGGTCACTTTCAGATTCTTGATAGCATAGGGGCCTTCCTCAGTAGAGCAGAGGTTCTCCAACTCAAACGCAGCCTTAACGCCGCCGCCGAAATCTTCGGAATAGACAACCTTACCGGCAGTACTGATAATATCAAATGCCACATTATCCTCGTTTGTTGAACTACCCTTGAACCATGCAAATTGCACCTTTTCACCATAACAATACATGGGATGAGGTTCGATATTGCTATAAGGCATTTCAATATACCAGCGGTAACCATTATCCCAAACATAGAGGTAGCCGTTGTTCCAACCACCGGAATACTCTGAACTCCGTTTGATGACGGCATATTCGCAGCCTCCCGACTTATATATCGGAAGGATAAACGGTTTGCCGTGTCTATCTACATCCACCTTGGCAGATGAACCGGCACCGTCGTGCATGACGATGGAGATACCGGTAATATCCTCTGTTGTGGGGACATTGAAATACGTGTAGAAGTCAGAAATGGTAAGCGACCATCCAGAACCATACTTAGTCCACTCCGGCTCAACGGCGTGGCCGTAGGTACCGTCAGTACAACCGAAAGAGTAGTACTTGATGTCTGAATCACTCTTGGATGCAGATGTGAGCACACCGATGTGGGAATACACATTGGCTGCAGAATAAAGCGGGCAGGAAGACTCCGGATAGTACCTCAACTCTATTTCTCCGGTGAAGCCCTGTTTAAGCATATTGATACAATACAGGGACGATTCTGCTTTCATGGTGCCCGCTAAACACACCACTGCAGCGATAAATGTTAACAAGCGTTTCATAAGATTAGTTGTTTAATTATTTTGTGGTTAGTCTTATTTTACCTTTGTTCCCGTCGGGGTGTAAATCTTACCTTCGCGGATAATGTAGATTTGTCCTTCGTGGAAGACTTTCGTAGCGGATTGGCCATCAACGGTAATGTTCTCAATATCCTCCGTATCCTTCTTGAAGTATGCGATAATATTGATATCCTCCGTTACCTCAACCTTGTATTCCTTCTTGGTAATCTTGGTACCGTCGTGGTCGAAGTAGCTGAAGACGTATCCATCTGCGGGAACCGCCTTGATGGTAACCATCGTGCCATCCTCTACATCCACCTCATTGCCGGTTTCTTCTACACCGTCAAAGAGAATCTTACCGGCTTCGTCTTTCGGCTTCACTTCTACAGCAAGGGTGTAGATAGCCACTTTCTTCTTGAAGTAAGCGGTGATGGTGGTGTTGGATGTTACCTTAACGGAGTGTTCGTTCTTGGTAATCTTGGTGCCGCCGTCATCGAAGTAGTCAAATTCGTATCCTTCAGCGGGCACCGCCTTGACGGTTACGGTAGCGCCGTCATTGACGGTCTTGGTATTACCGGTTTCTTCTACTCCGTCGAAGAGAATCTTACCGGCAGACTTGGACGGTTTAACATCCACTGCAATGGTGTAGGTCTTGAGTACAACGAAGACAGCCTTCAGCTCGAGGTCCTCTACCATAATAATCTCGCGCGTTGCGCGCGTGTCTCCATCTGACCAGGCACCAAACATATATCCCTCTTCCGGATTAGCGGTAATGGTCACTTTCTCGCCGCCCTTATAGGTTCCGTTCACAGATTCGTTCACGACACCGTGTCCGGCAGACGAAATCTTCAGGGTGAAGCTTGCGGTAGTGGTGAACTTCGCTTCAAGGGTATAGTCTTTATCCATCGTAATCTTGCGGACAGCATTCTTGTTACCATCTGACCATTCGTCAAACTCCCACATATATTTGGGTGTTGCCTTGAGTGTGACTTTCGCGCCCTTATCCCACTTGCCGTTGACAGCCTCATTGACCGTACCACCTACGGCAGCGGATATATTGAGCGTATATTGTGTGCCCGGAGCGGGATCTTCCTTGGAACCAACAATAGAGAATTGGCTACCGTATGTAGGCAGTGAAATCTCCATTTCCTTTGCAGCTTCAGCTACAACGAACCAGTCATATTCAATGGTGGTATCCTTATCCAGCGAGAAGGTGGCGGTGTATTTGCCGTCTTTACCGGTAACATGACCGGATGCAGCCACTTCCCAATCCTTAGTGTCGAAGATCTCATAGTAGCACATTGGTACGGCCATAGCTGCTTCCCATGTGAAGGTCGCTTTCTTGCCGTTAACCGATACGCTGAGATTCTTCGGACTCAAATCCGCGCCTATAATTTTGAAGGACGGACCTTCTACCACGGATAGCGCTTCTCCTTCAGCATTGTATGCCGTCAAATTCCAACCATGTGTTATCGGAATAAGGAACTGAGCTTCGTATTTCTCAGTAGTGATATTCTTCACATCCAGACGATATTTTCCTACTCCCCAGTCATAGGCTTGTATGCCATAATAGGCTACATCGGAGCCGACTTTCTTCCACTCGAACGTAACGGAGATACCGTCATCAGCCACTGTAGCCTTGAGACCTGTAGGCACGTTCGTATTGGCTTTGATATCCACGGTGCCCTCAAACGGATCAGATGCTTCTCTATAGCCGTTATTACCGACAATCTGGAAGTCATATTTAGTGTCAACCGAGTTGTTAAAGATAACGTACATGGTAGTAGCGCCTTCTTCCGAATAGGTATATACATACGGGTCAGTTGTGCCGTTCTTGCGGTATCCCAAACTGTATAGACCCGCTATGTCTTTCTTCGGCGTAATGGTAAAGGTGGCTCTACCGGCCTTGGAATTATCCACCGTTACTTTGTCAATCCGGTAGTCGTGATCCGGGGCGTCACATGCAGCAGGAACAACCGAGTAGTAGTATTCCCAACTGGTTTTGTACAGCAATTCAATACAAATGTTATTCGTGGTCATCCACCGACTATCGTACGAACATTGCGGTGCGCCTGACCATGAGTCGGCATTGACAATAACATACTCGAATGCCGATTTGGTCGTTTCATTGAAGGTGCACTCATACCAGTGGCTGCCGGCGGTCTTTTCCTTCAACTCAACGAACTTACCGTTTGCCACTCTTTCTTCTCCCGGGAACCAATAGCAGAGCCATACTCCGCCGGAGATATCCATATTATTATCGGACGGAATGAGTACCCGTACATTCACATCACCCAAAGGTTTGAACTTTGTTATGGTGCAGGTCGTTTCCTCCGTGCCGCACCAATTGCCGTCACTATAAGCGCTGACTCTGAACTTATAGTTGCCGTTTCCTGCCAACTCGTCAAGCACTACCGAACGCTTGCCATCCTTAGCCGCTATGAATTCCGTATTAATATTCCAATCAGCAAACCCAGGGCCGAAGAAATCCACCTCTACAGTGTAGTTATCTGCATAATCGCTGTCGTCCCACGTAAAGGTAATAGCGGTTTCATCCGTATTGGCTTCCGCCTTCAGGTTCTTCGGATATGCCGGATTCTGCGGCACTTTGAACGATACGGCTTTCTCCAACATCGAGCAGTCGGAATAAGGCGAACCGCTTCCTGAGATGGCTTTTACGACCACTTTTTCTATCTCAACTTCTTCCATCGCTCTTGGATTGATAGTGAAGTTAAACGTGGTGGTCTCGCTTTCTTTCGGCGTCAGCCAATCGGAGAAGTATGAACTTCCGCCCTTCCGGTAAAGATTCACGTAATATTGAACGGCTTTGTCCGCTGCCGTAATCGTGATATCCAGTTCTCCTGTGGTTACATTCGGTACTACCGTTACATCCTGCGGGATATAGTTGTGGTCCTTGGTGTCCTCATCAGCTTTTTCCAGATACCAATCACTTGATTTGTTATACATGTAATACTTCGGATTCTTGCCGGTAACAGGATTGAGGTCAATCTTGTAAGCCGCAGTCCAATGTGCTTGGTCATTGTTGCCGACCGTCAGTTCGAACGAAGTGGCATTAACGGTACCGAGTGTAGCGGTGTACCAGTGGCTGTCCGTTGCCTTGGTTGCTTTCACCCATGTCTCGGGGTCAATAGCGGTTTTCCAACGGAACCATACACCGTTGCTTACATCGAAGCAGATATCTTCAGGAATAAGCACGCTGAAGGTCACGTCTGCGCCGATGTGCTCCACCGTAGCATCCCAGCCTCCTGATGTGTAAGCACGAGAATGAGCATTAGCATCAAATGCGGTTATATAGTAATTGCATGCTCCGGCTTCAATAAGCGGATCGGTAGAAATCTGGAACTTGTTGCCGACTTTCTTGACTTGTTTGCCCACTTCAAATGTGCCGCTCAGAATAACGCCCGGATTGACGGCTGTTGCATAAATTTCGAAGGACTTGGCGTTATCATACGCATCCCATGAGAGGATATAACGGTTCTCTTCGCCCTTTTCTGCCTTGAAGTTCTTGAAGACATACGGGTTGGTAAGAGGCACATCCTGAGTTTGTTCGTACAGTTTGCCTACTGCATCAGGCATCATCATGTTATCGTATCTCCAAGCCTGAATGGTCCATGACGTAACGGTTATATCCTCGTCTCCCTCATAAATCCACTCATAGGTGGTGGTGCCTTCATCCGACTGTCCGTAACCGAGGAAGTCTTTCGTTCCCTTATATACATTGATGGTATAGTATATTCCTTTGTCTTTCTTGGGTGTCCAAGAGAGAATAAGTTTGCCGTCTTCGGCTTTGGCGGTACAGGAAGCAATCGAGTAATCGTGGTCCGGAGCATCACACGGAGCGTTAACCTTATAATAATCATAATAGGTAATCCCGCCGTCCATATACTCCGACATACGCGTACCCACTTCAAAGCAGACACTGTTTTCGAGCATATAACCGCCTCCGTGGACAATCGTGCGGGTGGTGGCGCTGGTTTCTGCGTAGCACTCGTACCAGAACTTCGCGAGACTAATATCGGTGGTAACCGTCCACCAGCGGGAACCGCTTTCCTGTGTCATCTTCACAGGGTGACGAACATCGTCTTCACCGTACCAGGCGAAGTAGATGTCCTTGCTGACATCCCAATCGCAGTCGGAAGGAATGAGCATCCGGCAGGTAGTGGCACCAAGTTGTTTGATGGTAACAGGGAAAGTTAGCGAAGCGCCGCCGCCAAACATATTGAAATTACTGTCACGACCTTTGACTTCCACCTTGAAGGTGCCATTTTTGGTAGCCGTACCCAAATTGAGTGTGGCATTGCTTTCTTCTATGTCATCGCCGACAACAAAAGCACCGTCCGGGTCATAAACCGTAATGCGGTACGAAGCATACTTGCTATTGGCATCCCATGTGAATTCATATTGGTTGAAACCTTTATCAGCCACTTTCAAATTGGCAATGGTATAATCGCCCGGAGTTTTGTCGCAGGGATCGTCTGCCAATGTAAACGGTGAAGCCACTGAACCACCCGCTTCTTCGGTATAAATAACCTTACCGCCGGAAGCGATAATGTCAAAGCCTACTTCGTTGTCATAAGTGCCTGATGTCCATATGCCTTTCGGTGCTCCGCCGTATGCGTCCACTTCTTGAGGTTTGTTATTCTCCCCGTTTAAGAGCGTGAAGTCCTGACGATAACCGTTGTCCCAGATGTGCAGGGAGCCGCCGTTCCAACTGTCGCTATACTCGTCTCTCATCAGCAGCGTATAGGTGCAGGTAACGGGTTTCGCAACAGGAACGATATAGCTCTGTCCGAATTCGTCATACGAGTAATTGGAGGGATTACTCGTTCCATCGTGCATGATAACGACAATACCCGTAATATCCGCTGTTCCCGGAGCACCGAAGTAGGTGTAAACATCCGGAGAGAGGGTCAATGACGCCCTGCAATAAGTACCCCAACCGGTGTATGTCCATTTCGGCTCGGTCGCGTTACCTAATGAAGAAGTTGTACAACCGGGACCCCAATACTTGACATCGTTCTCGTCCACCGACTCGGAGGTAAGCAGACCGATGTGAGAATAGATATTCGATGTCTCATAATACAGCGGGTCACCTGACGATGGCCAGAATGTGAGAGTAACTTCCCCCGTATAGCCCTGCTCGAGTGTACCGGGATTTGAACAATAAACGTCCGCTGCCATCACGGAAGCACACAAGCATCCAATGGCAAAAATAGTTGTTAATAAACGTTTCATAAGCTTTGATTGATTAATTTGTTTATGTTATAGATATGTTTTCTATTTCACGCCGCAAAGATACGGCTTTTTTTGCATATATGCAAATAAAAGTGCGAAAAAATCGAAAATTATACTGAAAATCCATATAAAATTTGCAAATACGAAAATTTTGTTGTACCTTTGCAGTCCAAAATAAAAATACTGAATTTATACAGCCACGAGTGGGTGATTAGTGGGTGATTACTGGGTGATTAGTGGGTGATTACTGGGTGATTAAGCCGACGATAAGCAAACAATGGCGAAATATTACAAACATAAATCTTTATAACTATGGCAAGAGAAGTAATGGAAACTCCCATCCATAGAGTGCATGGGAGATACACAAAAGATGGTACCGTACACCGTACCAAAATGTACAAAACACCGGATGGCAAAATTATTCGTGAAGGAGTCGAAGAAGGCTACAAAATCGAGCACCCGCGTAACTACAAGAAAAAACCGCCAAAAGGTGACGAACTTGCTAATATTCAATTATTTAAGCAAGCAAGTCTTTTGACTACCAAAATTCTTAAATCGCCCGAATGTGCACAACAAAGACGGGAATATGAGGACCGATTCAGCGCGCAATTCAAGCACCCTGACCCGCTTGCACCTATAGATAAAAACACGAGAAAACCGAAACAATATATCGCTTTCAACACCTTCGTACGGGCGATGGTATATATGGAATTAAAGCAGGCACAGAACGGATAATGGCGAAAATCGGGATATATGGCGGGTCATTCAATCCGGTGCATTTCGGGCATATAGGGTTGGTAAAATGGGTGCTGGAACACAGCGACCTTGATGAGGTGTGGATGCTCGTGAGTCCCAAAAGCCCTCATAAGACGGATAGAACCGATTTGGATGAAAACTACGTACAACGCTTTGAGGCAGCAAAAAAAGCGGTACAGGAAGCAGGATTGGAGCGTGTTGTGGTAAGTGATTTTGAGGCGGGATTGCCGCTGCCGAGCTATACGGCGAATACGCTGCGGGAGTTGCGGAAGAAATATCCCGAACATGAGTTCAGTCTGATAATCGGAGAAGATAATTGGGACGTGTTCGACAAATGGCGGGAATACGAGTATATACTGCAAAACTACCGCATTTTTATTTATCCGCGGCACTCCAATTCCAAAGAGAAGAAAAATTTCAATTGTCCACTATCAAATGTCAATTATCTTTCCGGGGCTCCGTATTTTGACATATCAAGTACGGAAATTAGAAACGGACAACACATAAAATAAAATAACATTTTAACGATTTAACAATTTAACGTATATTGCAGAAAAGTGTGAGAAAATTGCACTTTTTTGCATTTTTATTTGCATATATGCAAAAATAGCAGTATCTTTGCGGCGAAATTGGGGGAGAAGAGGTT
>Ga0310786_10006489_pt1 | contig 15532 bp, 12 predicted proteins | sample AusTroGonzalo_MG_FD_203881 | JGI IMG/M metagenome (GOLD analysis project Ga0310786, IMG submission 203881) | Bovine rumen microbial communities from tropical cattle in Woodstock, Queensland, Australia - Gonzalo_03 (v2) (version 2) | ecosystem: Host-associated > Mammals > Digestive system >... | reverse complement strand
GGAATGTCGTAAACCTTGCTCTCTACATCGGCGGGGATGGTGGCATCGTTTGCTTCCTGGTGGTCGAAGGTTACGCCTTCGGGAGTCACCGTGCAGTCATATGCATTCTTGTGTCCCTTGAGGAGATAATACTTGGAAGGGCCCACAAACTTTTCGTCGCCGTCGGAATACATTCTGGCAGGGCGTACCCAATACTGGGCAGCCAGCGGCTGGGTATGAGCTTCGTCCAAATAAGGATACAGGAAGGTCTTGTCTTCTCCCAGGGCCTTATAGTACTTTTCTTCGGGGTTTACCTCCACGTCCTTGGAATAGATCTTGACATTGCCCAGGGTCTCAACATAGTCGGGAACCTTGGCAAAAGCATTCACGTACAAGCTGGGTTTCTCGGAGAAGGAAACCTTGGCGTCAGCATCGAAACCGGCCTTGAGGGCATCGAGGGTGGTGTTCTGGTAGTAGTTCCAAACTTCCACGGTGAGACCGTCACCATATTGTTCCTGCAGATAGTCAACCACATCCTGGTTCACGCCGGTAATGCTTACCTCAACACCGTTTTCCATGAACTGGACTTTGGACTTTACGGTATTGCCGTTGACGCTCAGGGTCTGCTCCGTCTCTCCATAGACACCGGTTGCCGAAGAATTCTCAAGAAGGATGGCCAAGGAGTTGACATCATTCTCAGAGAAAGCGGTAGCCTCTACGGGAATGAAGACCGTAACGTCGTTGACGGTACGGATGTGTACCGAAAGCTTGGAGGCATTGTACTGATTGGAAGGGCACACGGACAGGTTCACTTCCACACCGGTGGAAGGCTTCTCTTCCTCGGCCTTAGTGGTGGGAGCAGCCGTAGCACGGGTAGCCATGGTGCTGTACAGGGTGTTGCCCATGGAAGAGAAAACGAAATCCGGCTGGGCTACCACCTGGAAAACGGGCTCTTCAGCAGGGTTCAACTTGGAATTCGTGCAAGCCACAAATGCCACAGCGGCCGCCATCATAAACAAGAATACACTCTTTTTCATAATTACGCTTTTGTCTCTAATAGAGATCTTCCTAGTTTTCAAGGCGTAAAGATAATAAAAATTTTTGAAAATATTCAATTTAAGAAGAGATTTTGAATAGACTTTTCCTGTACTCCCTGGGTGTAACGCCTTTCATCCGGAAGAAGAATCGGCCGAAGGTGGTAGAATCGGCATAGTTGATCCTTTCGGCAATCTCGTCAATGCTCAATGAGGTGCTTTCAAGCAGCCAGATGGCCTCCATCAGCAACAATCGGTTGATATACTCCAAAACGGTTCTTCCGGAGACCTGCCGGACGGCACGGGAGAGATAGGTGGACGAGACGTTCAAGGCATCGGCGTAGAATCCAATTCCGTGTTCCCGGACAAAATGCTTCGGAAGCAAGTCCATGAAATTCATGAACAACTCTTCAGCCCTTTTGCCGAACCCGCCGCGCTTAGTCTGTCTGGAAAGAATGGATGAAAGATCCATTAGGAAGAGGGCGTACAAATTCTTGAGCATTTCCTCCCGCATGGGATTCTCAGAGTCAAGATATTCCCCGGCTATACGAATCAAGGAGCTGAGTCGTTCGCTTTCTTCTGGGGAAATCCCCACGACAGGTTGACGCATCTCAAAGATGGGAAGCAGAGCTGAACGGACAGCGTTCCGGATAGATGGCGTTCCCGCGGTAAAGGATTCATCGGCCACGAGACATAGGCAGGCATAGTTTTCGGACGCATCCTTCACGCTGATAGGGAAACCGGGCATATAGATAAACAAATGGTTTCTTTCTATCGTTATCTCCCGTCCACTGTAAGTGGGAGCCCGCCCAGAAGTAAGCCTTCCAAGGCACCGTCCCTGTGACAGGGACCTCTTTGTTAATTACCGATTTATCAAATACAAAGATAATCATTCTGCCAGAATAGTAGCTGTTATAAGCCCAACGTCCCACCTGCTGGACCGTTAGGCTAGTTTTGGGCCGATATCTGCGCCCGACGTCCCACTCAATGGACCGTTAGGACACCGTAGAGCCAGTATTTGTGCACGGGAGGCTGACTCGGAGAGATTCCGGAGCGACAGGGCCTGCAGGCCCGCAAGGACAAAAAGGTCCTGCCTCATTAATAGAAGGGTTAAGTATGTAGCGGAATCTTTTGTTATCTTTGCACTAATGACTATCGCACAATTAACTATCGTTCCCTTATAAACAAGGACAAGACACTATGAAGCAATATCCCATCAACGAAGGATACATGCCGTTTCTGGGCTATCAGACCTACTACCGCATCGTAGGCGAACCTTCAAGTAAACCCGCATTGTTGTTGCTACACGGAGGTCCGGGCAGCACGCACAACTATTTCGAAGTGCTGGATCGCATCGCCGATACGGGTCGTCAGGTGATTTCCTACGACCAGATCGGTTGCGGAAACTCCTACCTTGACGGCCACCCCGAACTCTGGACCCAGGAGACCTGGATCAACGAGCTTATCGCCCTGCGTGAATACCTGAATCTCGAACAAGTCCATTTGCTCGGTCAGTCGTGGGGCGCCATGCAAGCCATCGCCTATATCATCGACTTCCAGCCTAAAGGTGTCAAATCGATAATCCTTTCCTCAGGCCACGCCTCGAGTTCGCTCTGGGCAAGCGAGCAACACCGCCTCATCACATATATGTCTGCGGAAGACCAGGATGCCATCCGTCGCGCCGAGGCCACGGGCAAGTGGGACGCGCCCGACTATCTCCTCGCCAACGAGCATTATTATGAGCGTTATGTTATCAGTGTCGATGAGAACTCGCCCGAATGCCTCCGCCGTCCTAAACGCGCCGGCAACGAGGCTTATCTATACGGCTGGGGCCCCAATGAATACCAACCATTAGGCAACCTGTCCGGTTTCGAATACACCGACCGGCTCCATCAGATCAAGCAACCCTGTCTGATTTGCAGCGGCACCCGCGACATCTGCACACCTGTGGTGGCGGCATCACTCTACGAAAATATTCCCGATAGCCGCTGGGAGGTCTTCAAAGGAGCCCGTCACACCTGCTTCGTAGAACAAACTGAAAAATACTGCGATATCCTGAAGAAGTGGCTGGAGGAGATTGAACAGGATAATAGAACTTAGGTGGCATTCTAACGTGGACAATGTTTTCGCTTAGTCATTGTCATTTTTCCGGAGGCCGATAGGCCGACAGGGCCTGCAGGCCCGCACCGCCGCTTCTAAGGCTTTGTAAATCAAACATATAAATACTCGAACCTTCTGGAGGATATCAGGAAGGTTGAGAGATTTGCGCAATATATTTAAAAACAGATAATCAAAGAATGAATGGAATCAACTAAATGATTCTCTTTGCGCATTTACTTCGGCATAAAAAGAGGAAATCCAAGCCGCCATATCAGTAGGGCAATGTGCTTTCGCTTTTTGTTCGCTGGCAACTATGTCTGCATCGACGCTGTAATAGAAATCGGTGGCCAGATAGAAAACATATCGTTTTCTCCATTCCTCCCGTGACTGAAGGTACTCGAAAACAAATTGAGGATCTTTTTCAATCCAGGTATTGACATATTCAGGCATGACCTCGGCTACCGCTCCATCCGCTTTTGCAAGAATCTGATTGAATTGATAGAAATAAAGGGCTTGAATTTGGTGGTTTGGGGAACCGGATGACAAAGCATCCATGAATGAAAACGACTTATCATCATCTGAAATCTCCCAGGGAGAGTTTACGTAATCCCTTACGATCTGGGCAACATCAGGGGAATGCAGAACGGCCATCTTTAGTTCCTCGGTCATATCCTCCCATTATTGAGAGGCAGATGTCTGAGAATACAGTGGCAACTGTTCGTTCAAGCGGAATCTGACGCTATAACTATCCTGCTTCTTGGCGTTATAATAGAATGTGACCCGCAAGGTGTACTCGTAGGGATTATCCTCTGTCCAAAAGACGGGTAGGGGAAGTGTGACGGTTTCAGAAGAGCCAACCTTATCGCTCATCGTCTTCAAATCAAGTTCTCCGAAAGGGTTGAATACTTCGAAACAGAGTGTAGTGCCGTCATTGGGGTGTTCGTCTCGATGAAATCGGCCATCGGATTTGTCCCAATATGTCCATTCGGGTTCAACCTTGGCTGTCAAGTCCGCATAGAAGGTAAGGTCAACTGTTTCACCATTGTATTTCCCTTGGATAACCTTGACGGAGTCCCTATCGATCTTGATGCCGGACTTAACGTTGCAACCGGTCAGGATCAGCAGGACTGTCAGAACAATTATGGAAGGTCTCATTTTTGCCATCTCCCACAAAGATAGTGATTTGTGATGAAAAACAGAATGATATACCTTGAACGCAAAAACCGGTCTTGGAACCCTTCGATTGGCGATATTGCGTACAAGGTCTACGGCCTGAAAACACACCTTGTACTACCTGCTTGAACAAGCCGAATACTTAGGTGAAAGAAAAACGCTAACCGATCAATTATAAATCAGTTAGCATTTTTAAGTAGTAGGCTACGGTGAAAAACTTATCTATTCTGATTCTTCAGACTATCCAGCCGTTGGGCATAATCCAGTTTTACGGCGACGGAATCCCTGTCAAGGGAAGGGCTATTTTGTCTGATGTAATCCGGTTCATCCCCATCTTCCTCATCGACTACTGTACGGGCATTGGTGAACGCAAGCACATCTTCCTCAGAAATGCCGATAAGTCTCATATTCTTACGATTCAGATAGCGCATAAATTCCGAACAATACATAAGCCATTCTTTGACGGATTCAGGCAAGCGTAACTGAGTCCGCACCTGCTCATCTCTCAGGATTTTCTCCGAAACACAAGAGCCAGGATAGTCTGAAGGGTTATTATTGATCTGAGCCGCACGGTCATCGAAAGCAACGGCATCTTCATTCAACCTATTTTCTATCCAACTCATATTGGAAAAGCATTCTCCCACATTGTCTACGAACTGGAAATTCCGCATGTTCTTCCACGTGTTTATATTGCTGCTGAAAATGGTTTCCGCAGTTTGATCATGGCGAAGGACGGGAACTACGAATACTTCCGCGATTGCATCTCTAATGGGTTCATCGTCAAACTCAGCAACCTCGTCCAAAGGAAGAGCGAGAAGCCACGTTGCGATACTGTCCTTCCGCTTCCAGAACTCCGCTTGATCATCCAGGTTCCGGGCAAAAGACTCGATACTGCTAATAACCATCAAAGCCGTGAGTTTGCGCTCTTTCTTCTGCTCCCTACGGTTAACAAGCGAGGCCGTACCAAAGGTCAGTATAATAGATACTGTGGTTGCGATGATTGCGACAGCCAGGTCTTTCCACCAGTTCCTGTCCAGAAATTTGTTTGGCATATATAAATCTCGATTTGTCGAATACAAATATAATCATTTGTGCCGATTGCAGCCCGGATGGCTCCCTGGCAGTGAATCCTGACCACGCGATTGGTGTCGGTTTCAGCGATATGGTGCAATTTGTCAAGGTAGGGAGCGACGAAATCGGGCCTGCGCTTGCCCAGGACACGGAAGATTTCGGGGGCCTCCATCCTCACTCTATCATCACAGTCGCGCAGCAGTTTAGCGAACACCGGCATATGCTCTTGATTGCATCCGGGTATGCCAACCCCATCTCTCCCAGCATCCAAAGCGCCTTTGCTTGAATCTTCACAGAATCTGAAGTGAGGAACGACGCCACGTAAGGAATACTGTCTTCCCAGCGTTCTTTGCACTTGGTCAGCGCTCCGAGCTCTTTATAAGTTTCTGATTCACTCATCTCGTAAGAAAGACAATACGGCACGGTTGAATGCATCCGGACATTTGTTGGCAACAAAGTGGTCGCCTTCAAGGATGACCAGTTGAGCATCCGGGATACGGCTGGCAATCAGCCGCGTATGCTCATCCTTGACCATGTCCTTGGTTCCGGCAAGGACCAATGTCCTCGCTTGAATCTTCGACAGTTCCTCCGGCTTTACATTCGGATCATTAACCATCAGTCCCAGCATCTCTGCATGAAGTTTGGCTTCTTCACTCTTTTTGGCGAACAACTTGGCAAACCGATAGCCTATCTCGATAGGAATCTGAACGGATGGCTTAATGCCCCAGGGATCCAGGTTGGCACCGTCCAGGATGAGTCGGTTCACCCGTTCCGGATACTTCATTGCAAATAGCATCGCGATGTTTCCGCCGTCCGAGAAGCCCAGGATATGCGCCTTCTTAATCCCATGCGCATCCATGAAGCCCCTGAGGTCATCGGTAAACTGCCGGATTGTGAATGGCGCTTCGCCCCGCGGCGTTTTACCATGCCCACGGGTGTCTAATGCATATACATGGAAATGCTGGGCAAACACATCAGTCTGCCCCACAAAATAGTCACAGTTCTCGCCGTTCCCATGCAGCAGAATCAGCGGCTCTCCCTGACCTTTCTCTATGAAATGGTGCTTGATGTCCATGCCGATAATGATTATTTGCTTATCTCTTTTATCAACGACAAATCTCCGCTGGACAGGGCCTCAAAGTTGGCTTCGATCTTCTCTATGTCCCAGTCCCACCACTTTAGTTCCAGCAAGTAGGCAATGAATTCATCGTCAAAGCGTTTCCGGATTACCCGGCAGGGATTGCCGGCTGCCACGGCATACGGAGGGATGTCGGATGCCACCACAGAATTGGCACCAATGATGGCTCCGTCTCCGATGTGGACACCAGGCATGACTGTCACGTTCTGGCCAATCCATACATCATTGCCGACAACGGTATCGCCTTTCAGGGGAAGTTCATCCTTCACCGGTGCCATGGCACTGCCCCAGTCTCCGCCCATGATGTAGAACGGATAGGTGGTAACGCCGTTCATTCGATGATTCGCACCGTTCATCACGAACTCTATGCCCTGAGCAATTGCGCAGAACTTCCCGATAATCAGTTTGTCACCGATGAAATCGTAGAAGTGAGTAACGTGTTTCTCAAACTGGTCTGCCCCCTCTACATCATCATAGTATGTGTAGTCCCCAATGATGATACGGGTATTCTTCACCACATTCTTGATGAAGCATAGCCTTGGAAGATTCGGATTCGGAAATGCCGCATTTGGGTCTGGCCTGTTGGAGATACTGTTCATGTTGGGATCTCAATTTATCAAAGACAAAGATAATCATTCTGCCAGAATAGTAGCTATTACAAGCCTAACGTCCCACCTGCTGGACCGTTAGGCCGATTTTTGACGTCCCGTACACCATGGGGCCTGTATTTGTGCACGGAATCTCTCCCGAGGAGAGGGGTTTGGGGTGAGAGTAACGTGAGCGGAAGGTCCTGCCTGAGCGCACAAAGCTTTGAATCTCGAACCTCCGCTTCCTGGAGGGGCTGCTGGAGATTCAGCGGCTTATTGATGCTTTACGCCGATAAATTCGAATTTAAGTGCAAGTCGAGAGAAAAGTCAAACATGTTTGCTTTTCCGAGGCGCAGCCTTAAATAGCCGTGAAACGGGAATTTACCTGTCGGTCATCTCCTTCCTGAACACAAACATCTCATCGTCCATACTCCAGTTGCCTTCTTCCGCTTCCGGAACGGCAGGACCATGTTGGTACTTGTTCCAGAACTCAACGATGTGGAAGCCGCAGCGGTTCACGTAGAAGTGGATGTTGCGCTTCTCGAAATAAGGGGTGATGGTCTCCCAGACCTTGATCTCCGGATGCATCGCTTCCACCGCTTTCCAGGCAGCCTGGCCGATGCCCTTGCTATGTGTCTCCGGCAGAACGTAAAGCAGTTCCAGCTCGCCTTGGGCCGCCTCCTTATCGATGCGCAGTACAACACCGCCAACCTTCTGGTCATCCAGGACAATCCGGTAAGCCTCGGCATTCTCCCCGTCAATTGAATCCTCTATGGTCTTGCGTGAGATGACCTCTTCACCTTCCTCACACCGTTCGTCCCGCATCCCGAACTCCTGCTGGGCTCCATACTTGAACGCCCACTGGTTGTCTAGGATGAACTGTTCCCGGTCATTGGGTTGTAGAGGAAGAAGTATGACATCAGGTTGTTTCATGGACACTGAAATAATCGAATTTAACGCACCAATTATCAATCTCCTATTCTGATAATACTTCTGTCTTCTTCCTGCTGCTTCTGCCCGCTCTTTGCCGGTTTGAAGGAATGGAAGTCCCAGGTGATGCCCAACCAGAACATCTGGCTGCGGTTCTTGCTGTTGTTCACCAGCGTGAACACCGGGTTATCGGAATGCACATCCCAGCGGCGGGTGTTGAACACGTCGGTGATCAGGGCCGAAACGGTAAGGCTGTTCTTTAGGAAATACTGTTTCACTCCGACATTGCCGTAATGGATGGTGCGTGTTGTGAATTGTGGGAAATACTGCGGCGTGGTAACGAAGTACTGCGCCTGGATCTCCGTGCTACTGAAAGGACGGATGGTAAGGCCGATGTTGCTATTGTTGGTCCAACCCTGGTTACGGATGTCTGCGCCCTTGAAAGAGCCTCTGGATGCCGTATAAAAGGTATTGCTGGCCAGATCGATCGTCATCCACCGAACGGGCGAATACCGGATGCTATGGTCGATGCCGGTCTTTACGTCGGAATCGGCATTGATGTAAGTCGTGATCAGGATATCGTTGTCCAAATAGGCCACCTGGTTAATGTAGCCCGTAATATAGGTTACATAGGCGTTGCCGTTAACCATCAGGTACTTGCCGGTATAGGAATACCCTGCATCCAGTTTATTGGCCTTCTCGGGCTGCAATTGCATATTACCCGTCTCGTAGGTCTGTTTGTCAATCAGGTTGATGTAGGGGTTCAACTGTGGATACGTCGGCCTGGAAATACGCCTTGTGAGTGCTGCACTCAACGACCATCGAGGGGCTACGCGCCAGTTCAGTAACACGCTGGGTGACAGGAACCAGCAGTCGCTGCTCGTGTCCAGGCCAGAACCATTGCTGTGCAGAGTAACATAACTGTATTCGAAGCGGACACCGGCCTTATAGGATAGCACATCTGTAAACTTACCGGAATACATTGCATACGCAGCCGGGATGTACTCCCGGTGTGTCAGGTCATTACTGAGCGGAATAGACAGCACCCAGTCCTGCGTAGCGTCGTCCCATACATACATCTTGTGGTCTATATTGTTTTGCCGATACGTCATCTTCACACCCGTCTCGATCTTACCTTTTCCCAGCACCGTCAGATAATCGGCCTGCAGGGCGGCAATGAAGGGATGCCCGCCGGACTGGGATTTCTGCACCATCTTGCCGCCTTCATAATAGAATGAGGGCCTGTGGCCGGTGATGCTGGAAACGGATGCGTTTACGCTCAGTTCCTTCTTGCCGGGCTCGAAGAGGTGCTTATATCCCAACCCGCCTTCGAAATTCTCCCGATTGAAGGTGATGTCCGTCTGGCGCGTGCCGTTGAAGTCCTGGAAGTTGTTCATCCGGGGCAGCGCCACCTTGAAATCGGCCGTCAAGATGTCCTTGGGCGTAGCCTTGAACTGGAGGTTGAGGCCGATATTCTGCCCGCTGGTCCGCTTGGTGGCGTGAATCAATTGGTCCACCCGGGTGCCCGTAGCCATAATCTGCCGATGCAGCTCGCTCTCAATCAGGTCCTTTTCGTACTTCCCATTGTAGTTGAAGCGTATGCCCCATCGGCCTTTGTTATAGTTCAGCGCCACATTCCCGTTTAGGAAACCGTTGAAACCGTAGTTGAACGCAGCCATTGCGCTAAACATATTGGCCGACTGTTTCTTGGAAATAATGCTGACAATGCCTCCGGTACCTTCTGAATCGTATTTCACATCCGGGCTGGTCACAATCTCGATGCTCTGCACATTGGCAGCGGGAATGCTCTCCAGGCCGCCCAGCGTAGTGGGAATTCCATCCACCAAAATGAGCACATTGCTGTTGCCCCGGATAGAAATGCCGCCGTTGCCGTCCACACTCACGGCCGAGGCTCCGCGGATTACCTCCAGAACAGATCCCGTTGCTGCAGCCGCGCTAGACGACGTATTGATGCGCGTTTTCTCCACGCTCACGCTTTTCGGCGTATCGCCAGCAACGACCACCGACTCCAGCAATACTGTCGGATCAGGAGTCAAGATAATATCGCCCAGATCCTTCATACCCTTGCCGGGGAGATCTGTTTCACGCTTCAGGTCCTTATAGCCAATAGAACTGATTTTCAGCAGATACTTACCGGAAAACTGCCCGTTAAGAAGGAATGTACCATCCTCTGCCGTCATGCCTCCGGCCACCATCTTTTTGTCCGATTCCAGCATCACTGCTGCATAGATGACCGGTGTCCCATCGGCTTCCACTACGCGTCCCTTCACCCCGTTCTGGGCAAAGGAAACCAGCGTACTAGCCAGAAGAGCCATCAATATGAGAAGTCTTCGCATACGGGTATCCGATTTATCGAAGACAAAGATAATCATTCTGCCAGAATAGTAGCTATTACAAGCCTAACGTCCCACTCGCTGGACCGTTAGGCCGATTTTGCCCGTGTTTTCATGCCTAACGTCCCACTCACTGGACCGTTAGGACACCAGGAGGGCTCTGCGGTGTCGCGGCGACCGAAAATAGCGCACGCGGACACGAAACCCTGGTCTGGGTGTCCGTACACCATAGAGGGCGATTCCGTGCACGGAAGGCCGATTTTTGACGTCCCGTACACCATGGGGCCTGTATTTGTGCACGGGGCTGAATCGGAGAGATTCCGGAGCGAAGCGACAGGGCCTGCAGGCCCGCAAGGCGGCTTCTGCCGCCGGCCCCTCTCCTGAGGAGAGGAGTTTGGGGTGAGGGTATGGCCCCAGTTTCTAGTCGTCTTTTGGTAGTTGAAAAACGACAGGGAAGACGTATGTCACATCTGCGAATTTGCCCTTTTTTCTGCCGGGTGTCCATTTCTGGGGGGCCGATTTCACCACGCGGATGGCCTCTTCGTCAAGAAGGGGATGAACTCCGCGAAGTAACTCTACGTTGGTAAGTTTGCCATCTTTCGTAATAGTGAACCGCAGGGTTACACGTCCCTGAATTCCAGCTTTCTTCGCCTCTTCCGGATAAATCTTATGCTCATTCACCCATTTTGAAAAGGCATTGGCGTCTCCCTCACCAAAGCGGGGCACTGCTTTTATATAGGTCATAGGTATCACTTCCTGCTCTTCCTTTTGCTCCTGTCCGAAGGCCACGACGCCAGGAATCATAAGCAAAAAAAGCAAAATGAGTTTTCGCATATTCATCATAGCTGATAAGGTAGTATTCACTATGCTAAGTTTCATCAATTATTATGCCGACAGGGCCTGCAGGCCCGCACCGCCGCTTCTGCGGCGGAGCCCCTTCCCCGAGGGAAGGGGTTTGGGGATGGGGTAACGTAAAAAAGGTAGTCCTGCCTAGCGCACAAAGCTTTGAATCTCGAACCTCTCGTTTATCGAAGGACTGCTCCGGATTCAATCCATTATCGATGATTTGAATGAACCAATGTGGAATAGGCCTCAACCGCATCGCGAAACGTGAGGCCTGCATTCTCCCGCAGCCAGCTTTGCCGGAGCACTGGTCCACTATGAATTGAACGAAATCTGGGTTACAAGCCATACATTATCATGTATGTAGCGAAGATACTCATTTTCTACCACATCAGGAATTATTTGCTAACTTTGTAAACCTTAATCTCAACCTGAAAAAATGTTTTACAGCCTTAAAAAGGGCATCATGTGCAGGGCATTGGACAAAAGGAACAAGGAAAAGCCTTTTGTTTATGAGTATGCGGAGAATTATTCTCTGGAAAGCGAGCATGATCCCCTGATGAATAACTCCTATTATTTTTCCGCGCATGACGGGCAGCTGTCATTCTTTGCGCGTCTTGGAAAAAGAGTCAATGAAGACGAGACCTGGTTTGCCATCTATACTGACGGCACCCTGTACTCTTTGAAACAGGATTTATTCCCCCATGGAGGGTCCCCTGTCCATATTGAAAAAATTGACGGGGAATGGACCATTTCCTTTGAGGGTATTCTGAATGAGAGTGACCGCATCAGTTTCAGGGCCCGGTTCATAGCTACCCGGGAGCCCATTGATTTCACCAGCAATATGCCCCCCGAAAGAATGGCCATAGGCATTGCCAATGAGAAATGGAACAAGAGCTTTTTTGACGCCCTGCAAAACGTCAGTGGCCAGTGTCATTATGAGCAGGAAGGTATTCTGGAAGGGCAGTTTACATTAAATGGCGTTTCAAAGGATTTCCATTTACCCTGCGTGCGGGACCATTCATTCGGCAAACGGGATTGGGATTATATGAATAATCACCTTTGGCTCATGGCGGTATCCCCAGCCCTTCAGTTTAACTACTCACTGGTTTCCTATCCTGTCATAAGCGTTCTGGAGGTGGGGAATTACCGGGATCAGGAGGGCATGCATTATATGATGCAGGCCGATATTGACTTTCAGGCAATCAATTTCGGGAAGGTTCCGGAGAGCCTGGCTTTCAATATAAGGCTGGATAATCAGCGGACTATACCTGTAGAGGCTAGGTTTATTACGGGTATTACCTACCCCTTCAAGAATGGCCAGTATCTCCTGCATGAAAATATTGCGGAGTTCAGCATTGACGGACAAGTGTGCCGCGGGATTTTGGAAATTGGGTTCAACAGAGATGAAACCAGGTATTTCAACCAGCGTAATCTGAGCAAAATCAAAAGATGACAATATATCAGTTAGGTGGGATCCCTCAGGCTGTTTATCAGGCCATCGGAGGGAAAGCAAGAGGGCTGGATCTACTGGCAAGACACAACTTCCCTGTACCAAGAGGTTTTGTTTTGACAGAGTTGGATTCTATAGATGAAAAAGCTGTTTTTCAAGCATTTGACGCACTGAATGTGGGGCAGGTTTCCGTGCGTTCGTCGGCCTCAAATGAAGACCAGTCAAACATTTCCAATGCGGGCCAATATGAGACGTGCCTGTTTGTGAACCGTTCAAGCCTCATCGGCAGCGTCAGGCGCTGCCTGGCATCTGCAGATTCCACCCGAGTCCAGGACTATGCCCACCACTTTGATTTAGGCAAGGCCAGCATGAACATAGTTGTCCAGGAGATGGTGGACAGCGACAAAGCCGGCGTGCTGTTTACCGCCGGGCCGAATAATGGATCGGCCATACTGATAGAGGCGGTGAAAGGCCAGGGAGAGGATCTGGTTTCAGGGCAGGTGTCCGCACATCGCTATGAGATTTCCAGAAAGAATTATAGGCCCTGCGGTGATGACCTTCTTACAGAAACTGAGATTAAGCTCCTCTATGAGACCGGGAAGAAGATAAGGGCCTGTTTTGGAGAAGACAAGGACATAGAATGGGCCATCAAGGACGGTAGTTTATTCCTGCTCCAGATGAGGCCCATCACCACGGAAATAATCGACATTGAGGAGTTTGACCGTGATGACGACGTAAGCGGGCATCTTTTTACCAAAAGGAATGTTGGAGAAATGATGCCGGGGGCCGTAACTCCCCTTACCTTGTCAACATCGGCCAAAGCCATAGACTATGGAATGCGTTATATGCTTTGCCTTGCCGGGGTATATGACTCTCCCTACGACGAAAAGCCTTTGAGGCTCATCTCCTCCATATCGGGGCATCTGTTCTTCGATATGAATCTGCTTTACAACATGCATGCAAAGGTGGGCATTGCACGCCCTCAGGACATGAATCTGTCCATTATGGGAGAATACCATGATTACCCTCCCATTACCACTCCTCTTTCCAACCCGGTTGTGCGTGCCGTCAATTCCGTCAAGTTCCTGAAATATGTGTTGTCCGGCCATATGGCAATGGGGAAATTTGACAAACTGCTTACCAAAGTGCATTTCCCTGAGACAAACTCTTACCGGGAATTATACAAAAGCATAGATGCAAATCTGGCATATCTGGATGAGAGTCTCATTTACCACTATGCCTCTTCCTCCTATTCCGGCAGCGCCACCAGCACGCTCTATCACATGGTGGACAAGTTTTTCCCGGACAAAAAAGAGTATCAGTCTTTCCTGTCACATCTTCTAAGCAGTATTCCCGGCATAGAAAGTGCCGATATCCTGTCCCGCCTCCAGGAAATTGCCATTTGCATTAAAGAGAAGGAGCCCAGCGCCAGGGATTTCAGAGCCGATAAACTGCTGGAATTCATAAAAAATGACGCTGAGATAAACGGAAAGTACCAGGATTTCCTCTCCCATCACGGACATAGGTGCATAAAGGAAGCGGAGCTCAGAAACAAGCCCTGGAGAGAAGACGAGATTCCGCTGATGAATTATCTTCTCAGCATAGTGAAATCTCCGATGAATCTATCTCATGGAGATGAGAAGATAAACTACAGGAAGGAGTTCTCATTTATCCGGAATCCCCTTCTTAAAGCGGCAGCCATATCTTACGCCAAAAAGGCCAGACAGGCTGTTGTGGACCGTGAATACACAAAGTCACGCCTCATTGAGATAATAGACCTGTTCAAGACGCAATATGCCTGCCTGGCGGCTCTTCTTTTGGCCGATAATCTTCTCTCCGATCCAGACCTTATCTATTTCCTGACTCATGAGGAAATAGGAAAGCTCATCAACGGAGATTCCAAGCTTCAGTCACAAGCCGTGAGACGGCGGAAAGCCCATGCAATTCAGGAGGAATTGTCGTTTGACGACGTCTATATCGGCAAACCCGTTGCAAATGTCCTTGACGCAGAAGATTATGACGGCCATATCACCGGCGTTCCCGTTTCCAACGGTGAATGCGAAGGGATTGTGAGGATAGTAAATTCGGCCGATGACGCTAATCAGCTGCAGAAAGGAGAGATTATGGTGGCAAGGTTCACGGATATAGGCTGGACCCCCTACTACTCCATCGTCAATGGTCTGGTAACGGAAATCGGCTCATCCCTGTCCCACGGCGCCGTTGTTGCCAGGGAGTACGGCCTACCCACCATTGTAAACGTAAAGGGCGCCACCAAACTGCTGAAAAACGGAGACCACATTGTGATGAATGCCAGTAAGGGCACCATACGGATTATAGGATAATGTATTCTGATTGAAGACCTGCTCAACGAGGTGGGTGGCCGCGAAACCCAAGAAAGATAAGACTTTGGTGGATATCATCGACCTGCATCAGCGTTTTGAATTAATCCATCCTTTCCAAGACGGGAACGGCCGTGTGGGGCGACTCATCATGTTCAAGGAATGCCTGGCAGGCAGAATCGTACCGTTCATCATTACTGAAGAGTTGAAATGGTCCTATTGTCGCGGGCGGCTTCAATTACTGTTAAAACAAGCTTCCGGGCGATGCCTTTGCCTTCGTAAGCCTCACGGACGCCGGTATGCATAATGACCCATCTGTCGCCTGAGACCTCAAACTCGCATTCGCCGGCGTGCTGGCATATGCGGGGCTTCCAGAATACCTAAATATCCTCGTTCTCGTAGGTCTTGTAGCCTTGGGCTTCGAGTTCTTCTTTCTTGGTCATAATATGTGAATTGATAATTGAAGCGTATTAACACCCGACCACCCACTTGCTCCCCGGGATCTTGGAAAGGAGCCAAGTGGTGACGGCG
>Ga0310786_10006487_pt1 | contig 15535 bp, 15 predicted proteins | sample AusTroGonzalo_MG_FD_203881 | JGI IMG/M metagenome (GOLD analysis project Ga0310786, IMG submission 203881) | Bovine rumen microbial communities from tropical cattle in Woodstock, Queensland, Australia - Gonzalo_03 (v2) (version 2) | ecosystem: Host-associated > Mammals > Digestive system >... | reverse complement strand
CGCCGCCTGGGAAACCACCACCCGGGAAGCCGCCGAAGCCCTGATTGGGAGCAACCTCAGGATCGCCGAAGACAGAAGCCTCGACATCCTTGTCGTTGAGTTTGAACACCATGAACTTCGGATTCTGCTCTGTGCAGGGAGCCCAAACGCCACCCTTCGGGCCGTTAGGATCGCTGTACTTCACGAAATTGGTCCAGGCGGTGAGCATCTTCTCAGAGAGATCCCAGTCTCCCTTGGTCCAAGGACGCCAGCAATGCTTCAAGCTCTTGAACACAAACCACAAGTCGGAAGAGTGGAAAGCGCCACGCAGACGCTGGGTCACCTCAGGATGACTGCCATCATCAGGCAGAGGACGAGCAAACTCGTAGGCCCAAGCCTTACCGCCCTTCTGTGCACGAACCTTACAGAACTCGGCGATGTTGGGAGCCATATTACCCATATCGTTGAGGGTGAAGCCAATCATATAAGGTACGTCTGCGAGCGTGCCCTCGCGCGTAGCATCGTCGAAACTCTTCTTGCTGACATAGCCGTCGAGCATCGGCATGAAACCCATACCCATACGCATCATACCCATTCCGCCACCTTGCTGCTGTCCAGCGCTGTTGACCTGTTGGTAGATTGTAGGCAGAGCAAAGACAGTCTCCGTAGAGGCCTGACGCATCTTTTGTAAGTCGGTCATACCTGCCCAGTCGAACATCTTCTTGGCATTATTAGCAGCATCCTCGATGGAACCACCACTATAACGACCACCCATCATACCACCACCGTTGGGGTTGGGGATGCTGAGACCCTGAGCACTCATGATAACTGCCTTATGGAACAAGCCACGAGCCAGCGGAGACTCACACAGCGTACGAACGCTACCACCGCCAGCACTCTGGCCGAAGATAGTCACGTTATTGGGATCGCCACCAAACTGGGCGATATTCTTCTTGATCCACTTCAAGGCCTCAATCTGGTCGAGGATACCGTAGTTACCAGAAACCTTGTTCGGGCTTTCCTCAGCCAATGCTGGATGACAGAGGAATCCGAAGATACCCAGACGGTAGTTGATGGAGACGAGCACCACATCCTTGGCACCCCACTCCTGACCGTCGAACTCTGGCTCTGATCCGAAGCCCTCGCGATAGCCACCACCATGAATCCATAGAGCCACAGGCAGTTTCTTGCCCACCTGACCAGGAGCCTTTGTCCATACGTTCAGATACAGACAGTCCTCACTGAAGGCGGCCTCCTTGCCATAACCCCACTCAGTGTAATAGCCACCGGTGTACTGGATGGCCTGATAACTGGGACGACCAAAGGTGTCGCAGATTTTCACACCCTTCCAGGGCACAACGGGCTGGGGAGCCTTCCAACGGTTCTCGCGGATGGGAGGTGCAGCATAGGGAATGCCACGATAGACAAACACATCGGGATGATCGTCGGCCAAGACACCTTGTACCTTACCACCCTCAATCGTTAACACGGGGTTGTTCTGCGCATTTGCAGATACTGCTACCAAGAGCAGAAGAGGCAAAAAGATTTTTTTCATAATTGTTGTGATTAAAAAGTTAGTTGGTTATGATTAGGGATTATACATATCCTTGCAGTAGAAGGCCATGATGTCGTCGAGCATGCGCTTGGCCTCGACAGCCGGACTGTCTGGGTCGAGTTCAATGGCACGGATGTAACTGTTGATGGCTTCGTGCCACTGGCCACGCTTACGGGCCTCATTGCCCTGCTCGTAATACTCCTGTGCCGTCATTGATAGTATTCCTTCTTGCCGGCAGCGAGGGTGTTCTTCATCAGCGAACAGATGGTCATCGGCCCTACTCCACCAGGAACAGGTGTGATAAAGGAGCACTTAGGTGCCACCTCGTCGAACTTCACGTCGCCATTCAAGCGGAAGCCGCTCTTCTTCGAGGCATCAGGCACTCTGGTGGTACCTACATCAACGATGACGGCACCCTCCTTCACCATATCAGCCGTCACAAAGTCGGGCTGTCCGATGGCAGCGATGATGATATCAGCCGCACGACACTCTTCCTTGAGGGTCTTTGAGCGGGAGTGGCAGACGGTAACGGTTGCATCGCCATACTGTTTCTGCATCATGAGTTGAGCCATCGGCTTACCCACGATATTCGAACGACCCAGGATGACGCACTTCTTCCCGCTGGTCTCAATGTTGTAGCGCTTCAGCAGGGTGATGATGCCGAGGGGCGTAGCCGAGATAAAACAAGGCAGACCAATCGCCATACGCCCCACATTGATGGGATGGAATCCATCCACATCCTTGCGATAGTCAATGGCCTCAATGATTTTCTGCTCGTCGATATGCTTGGGCAAAGGCAACTGCACGATGAAACCATCGACATCGTCGTCCTTGTTCAGTTTATCGACACAGGCCAGAAGTTCTGCCTCCGTGATGTTATCCTCGAAACGAATGAGGGTGCTCTTGAAACCACAGGCCTCGCAAGCCAACACCTTATTCTTTACGTATGTCTCAGAACCGCCATCATGGCCAACCAGCACAGCAGCCAGATGGGGCTGTTTGCCACCTTTGGCGATAATCGCCTTTACTTCTTCGGCAATCTCAGCCTTGATGGCCGCTGCCGTTGCTTTTCCGTCTATCAGTTGCATGAACTATTCTTTTTTTACTTCTGCTTCATCCATTGCCACTCGTCCTTGGCCTTCTCAGGATCAAGGTTCATAAGCGCATCCACGTCTGTAGCCTTCATTCCGATATACATGGCCACCTCTTTCAGCGTCTCAATCTCCTGGTTGCTGATGTTCTCGTCGGACTTGACGATCATGGCAAGCATGCTCAGCATCTGATAACGGAGGTCCTCGCTCAGCGAACTGGCAATCTGACTGCCACAGTCGCCAATCAACTGCAGGAAGGCCATCGGCTTGGTCTTCTCCAACTCCTCATGCTTGGCAATGAGTTTCTTCACCACGTCGATGCCCTCGACCTCAGCCTCTTCGCCAAAATGTTCCTTCAGGAAATCACCCAAGAACTTATACTCAGAAGGCTCCACCTTGCCGTCGGCAATCACGATATGCGAAGCCATCACCAGCATGGAGAACAGGAAACTGTTGCGCATGTTCTCCCTTACAGGACTCTCCACATTGAATGTCTGGTTAAACTCATTTGAGAATACCACATTCTCAGCAGACAACTTCAACTGTGGCTGATTTGCCACTTCCTCTGTCAATTCCTTCATTGGACCCTCATTGAAAAGGCCCTTCAGGTTACCGATCCATTTACCAAATGCCATAACTATTCACTATTAATTATTCTTTTAGTCGCTTCGCTTTGTAAAAGCGCTTACGCGATTACACTATTCACTAAAACGGTTTGCCACCTTTCATCTTCATGGCAGCAGCCATCTGTGCCATCTTCGAAGTGCCCATACCACTGACCATCTTCATCATCTTGCGCGTCTGGTCGAACTGTTTCATCAGACGGTTCACGTCCTCAATCTTCGAACCAGAGCCTTTGGCAATGCGCAGACGACGGCTCTGATTGATAATATCAGGATTGGCGCGTTCCTTTGGTGTCATCGAATTGATGATGGCCTCAATACCCTTGAAAGCATCATCGTCGATGTCGAGTTCTTTGATTTGCTTGCCCACACCAGGAATCATCGAGGCAAGGTCCTTCAGGTTACCCATCTTCTTAATCTGCTGGATCTGACCCATGAAGTCGTCGAAGTCGAACTTGTTTTTACGAATCTTCTTCTCCAGACGCTTGGCTTCCTCCTCGTCGAACTGCTGCTGGGCACGCTCTACCAGAGAGACCACGTCGCCCATACCCAAAATACGGTCGGCCATACGTTCAGGATGGAACACATCGATAGCCTCCATCTTCTCACCCGTTCCAATAAACTTAATGGGTTTGGTGACAACAGTACGAATCGAAAGTGCTGCACCACCACGGGTATCACCATCAAGTTTAGTGAGTACCACACCGTCGAAATCCAGACGGTCGTTGAATTCCTTGGCGGTATTCACGGCATCCTGACCAGTCATCGAATCGACCACGAAGAGGGTTTCATCAGGATTGAGGGCTTGCTTCAGATTGGATATCTCGTTCATCATCTCCTCATCGACAGCTAATCGACCTGCCGTATCGACAATGACAACGGTATAACTCTCCTGCTTGGCCTTGCGGATGGCATTCTGAGCGATTTCGACCACATTCTTGTTGCCTTCCTCTGTATAGACTTCAACACCAACACTCTCGCCCACTACTTTCAACTGTTCGATAGCAGCAGGACGATAGACGTCGCAGGCCACCAACAACGGCTTCTTGTGCTGACGTTCCTTGAGCATCTTGGCTAGTTTACCAGAGAACGTGGTCTTACCAGAACCCTGAAGGCCAGACATCAAGATGACGGCTGGACGGTTCTCGAGATTCAACTCTGCAGCCTTACCACCCATCAGTTCTGTCAGCTCGTCGTGAACAATCTTCACCATCAACTGACTGGGTTTTACAGCAGTGAGCACATTCATACCCATTGCCTTCTGCTTCACGGTGTCTGTAAAAGTCTTGGCCACCTTGTAGTTGACATCTGCATCCAACAGGGCGCGACGTACATCCTTTAAGGTTTCAGCTACGTTGATTTCGGTGATTTTTCCTTCACCTTTCAATATCTTGAACGATCGTTCAAGTCTGTCACTTAAGTTCTCAAACATATATACTTAATTAATTTAGGTTGCAAAGGTACAAAGAAAAAACGAGACTTGCAAACTTTGAGCCTCGTTTTTACCTATTTTAGTGGTTGAAGGTGACGTTGGGAGAATTCACAACCACAGTACTGCTGGTTGTAGAAGTCAAATTCTTTCAGCAGTTGGTTTCGCCGTTCCTGAAGTCCCCCCTTACGCCAATTTTGACCCCAAAAAGTAATATCTTCGACAGCCTGCTCTGCCAGATGTCCAGCCCGTTCAATCTGCTCCAGACTTTTCCAACGGGAAGAGGCCAAGGTCGTTGTAAAGTACTGGAGTCCGAGTTCCTTTGCCTTCCGTGCTGCCGCTGTCAGACGGAGAATAAAACATTGTTCGCACCTTTTGCCTCTTTCCGGCTCGTTCTCCAGTCCGCAGACATCCTGTCGCCACTGTTCGTGATTGTAGTCACCATCTATCCAAGTTAAGCCAAGACTCTCTGCATGACGCTTGCTCTCGTTCTTGCGAATCTCGTATTCCTCACGAGGAAAGATGTTTGGATTGTAATAGAATATTGTAGGACGCACACCATTGGCAAGCATCCACTCAACAATGGCCGACGAACAAGGTGCGCAACAAGCATGCAACAGCACCTCGTTACAACCCTCAGGAATTATAATCGCAGGTTGCTTCATAACCCACGGGCTTTCCAAATGCGGTCTTTGGCCGCATTGATCTCCTGGAACTTTTTCTCCGCAGCCTTGCGCACATCTTCGCCTAGGGCTGCTACCTTATCAGGATGGTGTTCCAATGCCAGTTTACGATAGGCTTTCTTCACCTCATTGTCCGTGGCATTCGGACTGACACCTAATACCTTATAGGCGTCTTCCAACGTATTGCCTTCCAAATGCAACATGGAATCGACCTCACTACTGCGAAGTCCCATCCATTGGGCACATTCCTTCAGGGCCGTGACCTCACTCTGGGGAACAGAACCGTCGGCCTTTGCTACCATCACAAGGTAATTCAGCAACTGGAGACGCTGCGAGTAGTCCATCTGCTGGTTAATCTGTCCACAGCACTGACGAACAGTCTGTTTGAACTGCGTCCAACCCTCACGTTTCTGCTCGTCGAAAAGTTTATTCAGTATCTCATTACCTTGATAAACTGCCTGACTGCCAAAGTTCTGACGAAGCATCTGGCGCACCATCTCCATCTCGGAGTGCATCGCCTTACCGTCTGCCTTGATAATATAAGAGGATAGTACAAGCAGCGAGAACAAGAAACTATTTCGATCGCCCTGCTGCTGGCGCTGGCGATAGGCCTGCTGATAAGCCTGACTATAGTCCTGATACGACTGCTGTTGCCAGTTCTCCTCACGCTGGGAACCGGCCCCCCACGTACCAGAGTTATTGGGCGTGTTAACCCCGTCGAGTACCGAGTCAAAAAGCGTCCCTATCAGATAACCTGCCAGAGCGCCCAAAGGGCCTCCGGCCATCCATCCGATAAAACCACCTATCCACTTACCTGCTGCCATCAAATAATCTACAATTTGACAATTTACAATTTACCATTTTATCTCACAACCTCACCGATGGCTTCGCCTATACATGCATTCGGCTGCTGGATATGCAGCATCTGTGTGATAGTGGGAGCGATATCCGTGATATGTACTTCCCGACTTGTGCTACCATGCTCCACTTTCCAACCATAGAACAGCAAAGGAATATGGGCATCATAGGGATTCCAGGCACCATGGGTGGTTCCAACCGGAGACGAAGACGCCCAGAACTCATACCAACCAGGTTCCAAAACAAGTAGCAGGTCGCCAGAGCGTTGGGGATGATAACCCAAGAGTGCACGACTACGAAGGACATCTGGTACACTCCAAGTATTCACCTTTTCAAAGTCCATCACAAACTGCACATGAGGCATCTGTGTGAAATACGCAATCAGCACTTCCTTGACTTTTGCCAAGTCCAGACCCAAAGCCTTAATCTTACCGTGGTTCAGAAAGACACGATAGGCATAGATACCATTGAGAATTGACATATCTACGGCAGGTCCGAGTTTTTCTTTCAGATAGGCTTCTATCTTGCCGCCATCCAACTCTTCGTAAATCTTCCAGGCTCCACCGCCCATCTGATGGTCAATCATAAACTGATGATTATGGGCAGCACCGTGGTCTGCCGTCAGGAAAAGGAGATAGTTACCCTCACCCACCTGATTGTCGAGTGCTTTGAGCAAACGGGCGAGATCCTTGTCCAACTCCAGATAAGCCTCATCAGTATGCTCGCCACGAGTACTATATTTATGGCCTATCACGTCTGTCTGCGAATAACTCACACAGAGCATATCCGTCACCTTGCCCTTGCCAAGTCGTTCTCCTTTCAGGGCGGCAATCGCCATATCAGTAGTGATATGTCCGCAGAGGGGGTAAAGTCCGACATCCTTGCCGACTTTCTGCAACTCCTTGTTCTTCTTGAGTTCCTTATTGTAGGCTTTTGCCCACTCTGGCAATTCAGTGCGATAATAAGTGCTTGTGATAAATTGTCCGTTTTCGTAATCCAACCAATAGGCATGATCCGAACTCCTGCCTGCTGGCAGGATGGCAGCACGATCCTTGTAGGACACGCCTACCACCTTCGACTGGAAGTCGGTGTGCAGCCTCAACTGGTCGCCGATAGTGGTGGCCAGCAGATTGCGAGGCGACATACAACCACGCTTACGGTTGTCCGTTCCCACAGGATCAACGCTCTTGTCGCCACAGCAGTAGACTGCCGAGTCGCCAATAAAGAAGTCATTGCCGCAGATACCATGCAGAGCAGGCGTAGAACCAGTATAGGCACTCGAATGTCCGATGGCTGTTATGGTCGGCATGTAGTTAATCAGGCAGTTGTCGCAACTATATCCTTTCTTGATCAGACGCTTAAAACCGTCATCACCAAACTGGTCGTAGTATCTGCTCAGGTAATCCCAGCGCATCTGATCGACAACGATTCCCACCACGAGTTTTGGACGTTCGCCGAAATCCGTATGCGCCAAAGCCATCTGACAGACGCACACCGTCATTGCGAATATAAATAGAACCTTTTTCATATCTGGTTGTTTTTTGTTTCTCCAATCACTTTCAGAAGGTCTTCATGTATCAGACCGTTTGTCGCCACGACGCTGTCGCCCTGCGTAAAGTCCGTCGAGCCGTCATAGTCTGTCACCATACCGCCAGCCTCCGTCACGATCAGGCTACCAGCCATATAGTCCCACTGACCGATATACTGTTCCGCATAGCCGTCGAGCCTGCCAGCGGCCACCTGACAGAGAGCCATAGCGGCAGAGCCACAAGCACGAATACTTCCCACATTGCCATAGAATCTATCGATGAGATGTTTGATGACAGGCTTGTAGGCATCGCTGTTATAAGGCAGTTGCAGACAGAGCAGGGCATCCTGAATCTTCTGGCTGCTGACCTTCAACTTTTCACATATCACTTTGCACTTATCACTTACCGAAAGGTACGCCCCACCGCCCTTCCAGGCAAAGAAGCACTCATCAGCACAAATCTCATAAACCACGCCAATGAGTATTTCCTTTCCTTGTAACAGGGCGATGCTGACAGCATACGGCGCATACTGATGAATGAAGTTCGTCGTCCCGTCAAGCGGATCCACGACCCAACACAAGGGGTCTGACCCTTCTGTGATAGCATCAGCGTTTACTGAGGGTCTGACCCCTTGTGCAGGCTCCGCCTTTGCCGTTCCTTCCTCTGTGATAAAGCCCGCCTCAGGCAGCAGTTCTCTTAACGCGCTGACAATCAGACGCTCAGAGCCTTTATCCACATACGACACATAGTCGTGGGCATGTTTCCGCTCCACGCGTTCAAGGGAGAACTTCTGTCGTTCCCCCTTTATATACGCCCCTGCCCGTCGTGCAATCTCACATACGGACTGAGTACATTTCTCCAAATCAACCATTTACTTCTTGAAGAACGAAGCAATCCAGAGGATAATAGCCGCACCGATAATGGCTGTGGCAAGTTGTCCGAGGAGACCACCCCAAGAAATGCCGAGCATGTCGAACAGCCAGCCGCCAAGGGCACCGCCAAGGAGACCAAGCACACAATTCATGATGATGCCGAACCCGCCACCTTTCATTAACTTGCCAGCGCAGAAGCCAGCCAAACAGCCTAAAAGAAGTGAAATGATAATACCCATAACTTTATTGTTTAATTGGTTTGATGCTGCAAAAATACGCAAAATAATCGGAACCGCCAAAAAACGAACCAATTATTTTGCGTATTTGAACAGACCTAAAGACTATTTCTTTATCTCTATGTCTCGCTTCACATTATTGCGAATCTTTGTCAGATAGCCCTTCATACCCTCAGCATTCTTATTGTCGATAATCTCCAGAAGTTCCTTCAGCTCCGTACGGATCTGTGCCACCTGATCGTGAGTATAAGGGTTGAAAAGGATTTCCTGCAACAGATAGTCATCTTCATTCAACACACCTTTGGCAATACGCATGTGACGCTTAAAAGTAGTACCAGGCGCATCTTGATGCTTCATAACAGCCGCAAACACAAACGTCGAGACAAATGGGATTGACAGTGAATAGGCTACCGTCTTATCGTGCTCCTCGAAGGTATATTCGTAGATATTGAGTCCCAACTTCTGATAGAGGTCCTTGAAGAAGATACGACCCATATAGTCGCCCTCGCTGATGATGATGGCATTTTCTTCAGAGAGTTGCTGCAAGTTAGCGAACGTCGGACCGAACATCGGGTGGGTACTGACATACCGCATCCCAGAAGCCTCATAAAACTCCTTCAAATCGGTCTTCACAGAAGCAATGTCACTGATGATACACTCCTTGGGCAGATACGGGATTACTTCCTTAAACACAGGAATGGTATATTTCAGCGTTACTGCATTGATCAGCAGTTCGGGCTTGAATTCCTGAATCTCCTCAAAACTGGTAAAACGCTGACAGTTATAGGTAAATCTCATCCGTTTGGGGTCTCTTTCGAAGACCGCCACTTCATGTTCAAAACTCAGCAGGTCGATGAAGAAACTTCCCATCTTTCCTGCACCCATTACTAAAATCTTCATAACTACCTTATAACTCCCTTTCCATTCCTTTATTTATTAATTATCTCTATTTGCTGTCTGACTGACTCCTCATGGATATTCTCAAACACATGAGCCACAAATTCAGGATCCATACCACAAAGCGCACCTTGGGCACCACGCTTGTTCAGGATTTCATTGTAACGATTGGCCTGCAACACGGTCATGTTGTGCTCCTTCTTGTACTGGCCAATCTCACGACAGACACGCATACGCTTAGCAAGGATATCCATAATCTGGTTGTCGAGTTCGTCGATCTGCTTACGCAACTGCGTGATACCCTCCGTCGATTGTTTCTCGTCACGAATCACGAGCAGGGAGAGAATATAGTCGAGCACATCTGGTGTCACCTGCTGCTTGGCATCGCTCCACGCCTTATCCGGATCACAGTGACTCTCCACAATCAAACCGTCGAAGCCCAAGTCCATCGCCTGCTGACAGAGTGGAGCCACCAATTCACGACGACCACCGATATGACTCGGGTCACTAATCAACGGCAATTCCGGAATCCTACGACGCAACTCGATAGGAATCTGCCACATCGGAGCGTTACGGTAAATCTTCTGCTCATAACTTGAAAAGCCACGATGGATGGCACCCAGACGCTTCACGCCAGCCTGATTGATACGCTCCAAAGCACCAATCCAAAGTTCAATATCAGGGTTCACGGGATTCTTCACAAACACAGGCACATCCACACCCTGCAGTGCATCAGCGATAGCCTGCATGGCAAAAGGATTAGCCGACGTACGGGCTCCTATCCAGAGGATGTCGATACCATACTTCAACGCCAGTTCCACATGCTCAGGCGTAGCCACCTCACAGGCCACATTCATCTTGGTTTCTTTCTTCACTTGAGAGAGCCATACGAGAGCGGGTTCTCCGTGGCCTTCGAAACCACCTGGCTTCGTACGGGGCTTCCATACGCCAGCACGGAAATTATGACAGCCTTTCATCGCCAGTTCACGGGCTGTCGTCATCACTTGTTCCTCCGTCTCTGCAGAGCAAGGGCCTGCAATCACAAAGGGACGTTCATTGTCACTTGGTAAATTCAGTGGTGCTAATTCCAGTTCCATAATTATATTGCTTTTTTGATTCTTTCTAATGCTTCCTTTATTTTTTCTTCCTTCGCACAGAGGGAGATACGGATATATCGCTCACCGTTAGAGCCGAAGATAAATCCTGGAGTGATGAAGACGCGAGCCTCATGCAATACTTTTTCCGTCAGGTCTTCTACGTTCTTGATGTTGGCAGGTATCTTACCCCATAGGAACATACCCACCTGATTCTTATCATAGGTGCATCCCAGCACATCCATAATCTTCTCTGCCCACTCACGACGACGGGCATAGGTATTGATATTGAACTCACGATGCCATGCCTCATCGTTCTTATATGCCTCAGCAGCAGCCAGTTGGATGCCTCGGAAGGTACCACTCTCGATATTCGACTGCACCTTCAGTATCCATGTGATAAACTCTGCATTCGTGGCACATAGTCCTACACGCCAACCAGGCATATTGTGACTCTTCGACATCGAGTTGAACTCAATGCAACAATCCTTTGCTCCATGAATCTGGAGAATACTCAGGTGCTCCTCGCTCAGGATAAACGAGTAAGGATTATCATTCACCACCACGATGCCATGTTCCTTGGCAAATGTCACCAGTCGCTCATAGGTCGCACGCTGGGCACGACCTCCTGTCGGCATATTGGGATAGTTGGTCCACATCAGTTTCACCTTCAAGAGATCCATCTTCTCCAGTTCCTCGAAATCGGGCTGCCAACCGTTATCCTCACGCAGATTGTAGTTCACGATCTTTGCACCTAATATCTTTGATAAAGAGGTGTATGTCGGATAGCCAGGATTGGGCACCAGCACCTCATCACCAGGATTCACGAAGGCGAGCGTGACATGCAAGATACCTTCCTTCGAACCAATCAGTGGCAGAATCTCTGTTTTTGCATCGAGATCAACACCATACCAACGCTGATAGAATCCAGCCATTGCCTCACGCAACTCAGGTGTACCCATCGTAGGCTGGTAACCATGTGCATTAGGCAGATGGGCCACCTCACAGAGTTTCTCGATGGTCTGCTCTGATGGTGGCATATCTGGACTACCTATGGCAAGGCTAATGATATCCTTACCCTCGGCATTAAGTTGAGCCACTTCCTTCAGTTTCCTGCTGAAGTAGTATTCACTCACGAGCGACAGGCGCTCGGCTGGTTTAATTGGTCTGTTTGCCATCTTTATATTCTCCTAAAATCTTTAAGTCCTTGGTCAATGGAATAATCGCGTCAATACTTTGGCGATAGCGGGTGAGGTCGTCGTACATCACATCGACATAGAATAGATACTCCCACTCCCGTCCGATAATCGGCAACGACTGAATCTTCGTCAGGTTGATCTTATAAAATGAAAGAATCGCGAGCACATGCGAGAGACTACCCTCCTCATGAGGCAGGGAGAAGACAATGCTCGACTTGTTGGTCTCCGTCAACGGGCGCAACATATCAGCCTTGTTGGGATTCGATACCACGAGGAATCGGGTAAAATTGTGCTTATTGTCCTCAATATGATCCTCCAGCACCTTCAGCCCGTAAAGTTTTGCTGCCTCTGCATGACAGATGGCCGCCCAGCCTCGCCTACCCTCCTCGCTAATCATCTTCGCCGAACCAGCCGTATCCTCAGCCTCCACATTCTTCAATTGCGGATGCTGGGCCAGGAACTGACGGCACTGCATCAAAGCCACAGGGTGCGAATGTACTTCGGTGATGGTATCCCAATCGTCGTCAGGAAGACAACAGATACAATGCGAGATATGCAACTTATGCTCACCCACCACCGTAGTGCCACTGTCACGTAACAACTCGTAATTATGCAGCAACGAACCCGCAATGGTATTCTCGATAGCCAGCATACCGATGGCGGTTGGGTCTTGCTTGATACTCTGGAATACCTGTTCGAAGGTGGAACAGCAGATCAGTTGTATCTGTTCTCCCTCAAAATACAGGTGAGCCGCAATATCGTGAAACGACCCCGTCAGTCCTTGTATGGCAATCCTCTTCATCTTCTTAACTTTTCACTATTCACTTTTCACTTAAAAAAAGCGCTCCGCTTTCACCTTTTCGTGAAGCGGAGCCTTATTTCATTTTTTACCTTTTTACTTTTTTACTATTACTTACGGCCTACCGCTTCACAATTGCTTGCAAAGTAAAAGTAATAACCGTAAAAGTAAGCGTTCAACATTGACATATTCTGTTCGTTTTTGTCTTATCGGCTGCAAAAGTACATCATTTTTGCGAAACAAACAAATAAATTGCAAGAAAATTTGCGATTTCGCTTACTTTTTTACTTTTTCACCTTTTTACCTTTTCACTATCTGCCCCACTGACGGCGTATTTCGTCACGATCAACCTCGTCTATCAGGATCTCTGCCAACGCAGTGATGACCTCAAAAGGAATCTGAAAGCGAGGGTCATCACTATGCGGATTGATAGAAGGCAGGAAATGACCCATCTCTTGCTTATATACCTCACGCATCCGATTACCTTTCTTACCGCTATCCACCGAACAGGTGTAGGTCACGTTTGCCAGCCGGTCGCAGAGTTTCACAAACGGTGCGTATGGCGTTTCACGTATTCCTTTATAATATTTCTCCCCTGCTCGCTCGGCACGTGTGCGCCCCTTGTCATTAGTCAGGGCATAGACAATCTCTGTCGCCAACAGTGCCTGTTCCTCCGTGAGCCACTGGCGGGCAATGTTCATCACGTCATTGTAGGTCACCCGTGCATCCTCGATGCTGTCGTGATAATAGCCTCCGAAGAATAGCGGCAACACATCATCCTCACTGACACACACCAAATGGCCGAAATCAGCAATGCCATGTACCACCATGTCGAGATGAAATCCATACGGCAGATCGTCGCCATAGGTCTGGTTCACACTCTGGTGCAGGTCATGGGCTGACTGCCTGATAGTATCTATTTGGGCAGCATATTTCTCCTGATACTTCTGAAATTCTTCCTTTGTCATATTACAATCTTCACTAAAATCCGATGTTTCATATCGTCTGCATCTTATTGCGTGGCCTTACCCGCCCTCAAGTCACGAATGTACTGGCAGAAACGGTCTATGAGGGCTATCCGCTCTTTATTTGGCACATCGATGAGTGAGGCGCCATTTTTGAACTGCATCACCGTTGGTTTCTGTTCGTCGAACACAGGCCAGACAGGTAATCCTTTCCCGTTGGCATTGCCTTCGTCTGTCACGACTTGGCCATCTAAGCCCGCTTGATGGCTCTCGCTGCTCCATCCGTTGGGATTATCTCCCGTCCTGGCAAAGTTCACCCAGTACTGCTGCATCAGGTCGCCTACCTTCTTTTCCTGCGGATATTTGTCAGCCTTATTGTCGAACGCTCCTTTCAGATACATGATATCATCGACATGGGCGGCACCACGACGATTACCCTTGGCATAGACGGTGGTATCCGATTTCTGGGCGAGATAAGCCACGTAAACAGGACTTTTACCAGTCTGCTTCTGCAAGGTGGCCCAGGCGTATGCCGGCCATCCGAAATTCAAGTCGCGCACCACGTCGCGAAGACTGTAAAGGCGCTCCTCGTCTGTACGGCCTGGGTAAAGGGCTTTCAGACTGTCGCCCCAGTGACCTGGCAACGCGCTGATCTGCTGGTTATACATCTCTTCACTCACTGAGTCGAACTCTACGGCACCCTCGTCGCTGTTGTGCATGATCAGCACAGGCACATCGTTGTATTCACCCTTCTGATAGAGGTCGTAAAGAGGCGCAGTCATCACATAGCCGTCGATAATGGGAGTAGAGCCTTGAAAATTCACATCATTACCTGTGAGCGACTTGGCATCCATCTGGCGCAACTCGGCGATGCTCTTTTTCTGCAACTGGTTCATAAACATATATCCCAGCATCTGAGCCGTCGTCTGATCAATGAGACTCAGGGGCGACATAAAGGCACCACTCTCACTGATGCAGGCACGGAACAAGCCCTTGGCCAGAGGCGACGCACAGAGGATATTGCAACTCATGGCACCTGCCGACTCACCGAAGATAGTCACCTTCGCAGGGTCGCCGCCGAAGTTTTGGATGTTACGCTGTACCCACTGCAGGGCGAAGATCAGATCGAGTATGCCATAGTTGCCAGAATGTCCCTCAGGGTTCTCCTTGGCCAGATCGGCATGCGCAAGATAACCCAACGCACCTGCACGATATGCGACAGACACGGCGACAACACCACGACGTGCCAGACTCTGCCACAGTTCTCCGCCATAATGTTCCGTGCGGAATCCGCCACCATGGATAAACACCATCACTGGCAGGGCCTCGCTCACCTTTTTGGCAGGAGTCACCACACTGAGGTAGAGACAGTCCTCGTCCATCATGTCGTATTTCACGTAACTCTTTTCTGGCTGCGGAGGCCACTTGGCAGTCTCTTTGGCTTTGAGAACACCTGTCCAGGGCTTGGCGGGCTGTGGCGCCTTCCATCGCAGGTCGCCAACGGGGGGAGCCGCAAAGGGAATGGCATAATAACAGGCAAGGTCATTACCTTCGAGCACGCCCTCCACATCACCCGTTTCCACATGAGTCTTCAGTAACGGCTGAGCTTGAACAGCCATCATGCCCAATAGTCCGCATATCACAAATAAGAGTTTCTTCATATTTTACATAGTTATATGTCCACAAATTACCTCCAAATACTGACGGTCGGTCTCGTCGAAGGTGG
>Ga0310786_10006486_pt1 | contig 15535 bp, 11 predicted proteins | sample AusTroGonzalo_MG_FD_203881 | JGI IMG/M metagenome (GOLD analysis project Ga0310786, IMG submission 203881) | Bovine rumen microbial communities from tropical cattle in Woodstock, Queensland, Australia - Gonzalo_03 (v2) (version 2) | ecosystem: Host-associated > Mammals > Digestive system >... | reverse complement strand
AAGCTATTCTTGAACCAAATAGAAGCACGTCGCAAGCTGGAGCGTACAGCACTCGACCTCGAACTGGAGGAAGGTGCCGAACGCATGGGCTTGAAACGGCGTGCGCATGCCTCCACTCCCCATACGGACAATGTGGCCATACACCAGATACTGCAGGCACTGAACATCACCGAATATGAACTGGAAGACGAGGAACTGGTGTCACTCGAGAACCAGCTGAAGGGCATTGTGCGCCAGTATGGCATCATGATGCGTGAGGTGGAACTGAAAGACGGCTGGTGGAAGGAGTCGGTAGGACCTATGGTTGGTCGTAACCGCGAGGGCCAGTTGCTCACGCTGCTGCCCACACGCTCTGGTCGTAACTATCGTTATATGGGTGCCGACGGCAGGTGGAAGAAGGTGTCGCGAAAGGACATGCAGACGGTGCTGGCCGACAAGGGCTTTCTGTTCTCTAAGGCCCTGCCGCTGAAAAAGCTGGGCATACGCCACCTGCTGACCTTTATCCTGAAGTCTATCTGGGGCCATAGCATGGTGTATATGGTGCTGGCCGCCCTGATGGTGGTGCTTCTGGGTATGTTTACACCAATGGCCAACAAGCTGGTGTTCGAGACTGTCATCCCCACAGGCATCGCTGCCGATCTGGCTCCCATAGCAGGACTGCTGGTGGGTGCTGGCATCGCCTCTGTGCTGATGGTGTATATCCGTAACATCTTCATTCTCAGGGTGGAGAATATTGTGGAGATGGACTTGCATAATGCCATTATGGGGCGTATGTTCTACCTGTCGCCACAGTTCTTCAGCAAGAACAGCAGCGGTACGCTGACGGCGAAGCTCAACAACCTGACGGTGCTGTGCCAGCAACTCAACGAAACCATCGTTGGTGCCCTGCTCAGCGGCGTCCTGTCTGTCATCTATTTCGTGCAGGTGTGGCTCTATGGCGGACAGCTGCTGTGGCCTGCGCTATTGCTGTTTGGCCTGCAGACGCTGATTATCGTGCTCTACTATCGCGTCATGATAAAGCTGCGCAAGGACTATACGGAGTGTAACGACCAACTGGGTGGTATGGAGTGTAACCTCTTTGCTGGCATGCAGAAAATCAAGGTCACTGGCTCTGAGCTGCGTGCCTTTACACAGTGGCTCAACCACTATACCAAGGCGGCACGCATCGTGTATAACCCTGTGCTGGGGGCGCGTTTGTATCCTGCTTTGATGGCGCTGCTTAATATCGGTGGTATGGGATTGCTCTACTGGTGGGCCGTCAGCGACGCCACCCATACCAGCGACTTCATCGCCTTTATCACGGCCTTTGGCATGATGACGGCGTCGCTCTCTACTATTGCGGCTCAGATACCTATGATGTCGCTCATGGCACCGCTGTTGAACAGCATACGACCCATACTCGAGGCTGTGCCAGAGATTCAGCGTAACTCCACGCAGGTGCCCATGTTGTTTGGTAATATTGAGATCAAAGGCCTCTCGTTCCGCTATCAGGAGGATATGCCGTTGGTGCTCGACAACCTGTCGCTCAGCATCAAGCCTGGCGAATATATCGGCATTGTGGGAAAATCGGGCTGTGGCAAGTCCACGTTGATGCGACTGCTGCTGGGCTTCGAGAAACCCCTTCGTGGCAGCATCTGCTACGATAACTTCGAGTTGGACAAGGTTGACAAGAGTCAGCTGCGACGTCGTATAGGCACCTGTCTGCAAAACGGCAGCCTCTTCGTGGGCGAGCTGTTGGAGAATATCACCATCACGGCACCCTGGGCCACTCAGGACGATGCTTGGGATGCCTTGCGTCAGGCATGTATGTACGACGAGGTGAAGGCTCTGCCTATGGGTCTGCACACCATCATCACAGAGGGTGGGGGAGGTTTCTCTGGCGGACAGAAGCAGCGCCTGCTCATCGCCCGTGCGCTGATAAGCAAACCCAACATCATCTTCTTCGACGAGGCTACGTCGGCACTCGACAATATCAGTCAGAAGCAGGTCAGCGACAACCTCGACAAGCTGCATTGCACGCGTGTGGTCATTGCCCATCGCTTGTCCACCATCCGCCATTGCGACCGTATCATCGTGCTCGACAAAGGCCACATTGCCGAGGAGGGTAATTTCGAGGAGCTGATGTCAAAGAAAGGTCTTTTCTACGAAATGAGTCTACGACAATTATAGGTTATGAACAGAATATTGATTATCACGGCAGGTGTACTGCTACTCGCAGGGTGCGGGCAGACAGCATCGCAGCAGGCTGAGGACAACACCCAAGCCGACTCGGCTGCCATCAGTCAGCAGTCAGTCACCGATAGCGTTGAGCCACAGCAAGTGCTCGACATCCAGACCATGGGTCGCGTTGTTGCCACCCGCTATGCTGACGTGAAGTTCGAGGCAGCCCTGCCCGTCAGTCACGTCATGGTGCATAATGGCGACCACGTGCGACAGGGACAACTGCTGGCACAGCTCGACGGCTATCGCCAGGAGAATGCCATCGAACAGATACAGCATGAGATGGAGCAGGCCCGCTTGAAGATGCATGAGGTGATAGTTGACCAGGGTTACGACCCAGAGCAGATGGGCAGCGTGCCTGATAACGTGCGACATATCGCAGAGGTGAAAAGCGGCTATCAGCTGGCACAGAGCAAGTTGGCGTCGGCCCGTCATGAGCTGACAACGACACGTGTCACGGCGCCTTTCGACGGTATTGTTGCCAACGTCACCGCACGTGCCGGACAGCTTTCGCAGGTGGGAGAAGTGGTGTGCCGCATCATCAGCAACCAACAGATGAATGTGGAGTTTCCTGTGATGGAGACAGATCTGCAGCGCTATGCTAAGGGTACCACCATCCAGGTCTGTCCTGTGGCCAATGCCGACAAGGTGTATGAGGCCTCCGTCGTCGAGATCAACCCTATCGTGAGCGATCAGGGCACCGTCGATGTTCGTGCTGCCATCAGCCATCCTGACGGACTGTTCGACGGCATGCATGTCACCGTGATAAGCATCAATAAAGAATAAGCCATGAAGTGTAAGTCGCTATTACTCCTGTTTGCATTACCCCTGACGGCATCTGCACAGACAGCTGTCACACTCGACATGGACCGCATCGTCACAATGTCGACCAATAGCAGCATGTCGGCCGAGCTGCATCGCAGCGTGTATGAGGAGTCGCGATACAAATGGCTGGAATGGCAGGCCAGTCGCAAGCCACAGATCACGCTCGAGACCACACCTGTGGAATATACGCAGTATATGGTGCAGCGCTATATGAGCGATATAGACCGCGATGTCTATCGTCAGCGCAAGAGCCTCTATTCCACTGCTGCCATCAATGTGGAGCAGGTCATGGAGCGATGGGGTGGACGCTTCTATGCAAATACAGGACTGAGCTATCTGGGCACTTTTGGCGATATCAACGACAACCAGTATGCCACCATCCCTGTGCAGGTGGGCTATCGTCAGGACCTTTTTGGCTATAACCCTTATCGCTGGGCCATGCAGACGGAGCCGCTGAAGCTCACTGTAGCCGAACAGCAGAAGAACTACGATACGGAGCAGACGGCAGAGGAGGCTGTGAAGCGCTTCTTCATGTTGGCAGCAGCACAGGAGCAACTGCAGATGGCAAAGGAAAACATGCAGTCGTGCGATACCATCTACGCCATCGCCTCGCGTCGTTTCCAAGTGGCGTCTATCTCCAAGGCCGAGCTGTCAATCCTCGAACTGCAGTTGGCTAATGCCCGTAATACGCTGACACTGGCACAGTTGGAACACCAACGGGCCACGAAGGAACTAGCCACGTGGATAGGTCTCGACCCCACAGCACAGCTGCAGTTGCTGGTGCCACAGGTGCTGCCTACTATTCATGTCTCTGCTGACGATGCCATCGCAAAGGCTGAGGAGAATAATCCCCATTACCTCTCGTCGCAGCTCAGCATCCTTGAGGCGGAACGCGAGGCCGCACAACTCAAACAGCAGAAGGGCCTTAATGCCAGCATCGACGCCTCGGTAGGTCTTAACCAGGTGGCCGACCGCTTTGCCGATGCCTATCGCAGTCCTCTAGTGCAGAACCAGGTGCAGCTCAAGGTCAGCATTCCCATCAGTGACTTTGGTCGCAAGCGCAACGCCTGGCTCGCAGCACAACAGAAGGTGCAGTCGGCCACGCATCTCAGTCAGGAGACACGTCGCGACACCCAATTGGATGTGGTGCAGACCGTTGCCGAGGTCAACGAGCGTCAGACCATCGCCACCCAGGTGCGACAGTCGCTGCATATCGCAGAGGATGCCTATACTGCCACGCTCCAGCGCTTCATTCGTGGACAGGCAAATGTCAACGATCTCGCCTTGGCTCAAAACTACTGGCAGAGTGCTCGCAGTAATCAGATAGAGGCTTTGAAGAATTTCTGGCTCAGCTACTATCACCTGCGTGCTATCACCCTCTACGACTTTTTGAAAAGCCAGCCTGTCAGACATTAAGTCTGTCGCCTCGTTATTGTTGCAATTTGTTTGCTACAAAGGCTAAATTGTAACAATATGAAAGTTTCGTTGCTTTTATAGTTTCAAAGTGGCTGCTCTCTGTGGCCTGTGTCATCGTTTTGTATTACTTTTGCATCCAAAAGTTTTCAGATAATCAAAAAAGAAGTTATGAAAGTAAAGAAACGTTGGGTGATTTTAATGACAGCGATGACGCTGATAGCCATCGCAGGTGTGTTTGTAGGCGAACCTACATTCGAATGTGACTGGTCAGTCATCTCGGCAGCTGATGTAGCGTGGCTCATCACAGCCACCATCTTTGTGTTGATGATGACACCAGGACTGTCTTTCTTCTATGGTGGCATGGTGGGAGCCAAGAATGTGATCTCCACGATGCTCCAGTCGTTCATTGCCATGGGACTGATATCAGTGCTCTGGGTAGTCATTGGCTTCTCTCTGTGCTTTGGCGACGATATTGGAGGTGTTATTGGTAATCCGTTGACGTTCCTGATGTTCCAGAACGTAGGTGCCGAGGTCTATACAACGCCTGCAGGCAACATATTGGGTGGTGCCACCATCCCTCTGGCGCTCTTCGCCCTGTTCCAGATGAAGTTCGCCATCATCACGCCGTCGTTGATTACGGGCTCGTTTGCTGAGCGTGTGCGCTTCTCGGCCTATATGTTCTTTATGATTTTCTTCTTCTTCCTCATCTACTGTCCGCTGGCTCACATGACGTGGCATCCAGAGGGACTCTTTATGCGTTGGGGCGTCATCGACTTTGCTGGTGGTATCGTGGTACATGCATCCAGTGGTATCGCAGCCCTTGCTGGTGCCATCTTCCTGGGACGCCGTGGGGCTGAGACACGCAAGAGCGAACCTGCCAACATCCCATTCGTGCTGTTAGGTGCTGCGCTACTGTGGCTTGGATGGTTCGGCTTTAATGCTGGCTCATCGCTCCATGCTGACGGACAGGCTATCAAGGCGTTCCTCAACACCAATACCGCCTCGGCTACAGCCATGATGACGTGGATATTCTTCGACTGCCTGCGTGGACGCAAACCCTCTGCTATGGGTGCTGCTGTTGGTTGTGTGGTTGGTCTCGTAGCCATCACACCTTCTGCTGGTTATGTCAGCGTAGGACAGAGCATCTTCATCGCCTTTATCATTACTCTCATCTGTAACATCGCCGTCTATTGGCGTTCTCACACAAGCATCGACGATGCCCTCGACGTGTTCCCCACCCATGGTACAGGTGGTATCTTCGGTACTGTCTTGACAGGTATCTTCATCCAGGAGGGACTCATCGCAGGCACATGGGAAGGCTTCGTCATCTTCCTCTATCATCTCCTGGCTATTGTCATCGTCTTTGTCTATACCTTCGCTATGAGTTGGGCTGGCTACAAACTCATAGACAGTCTCATTCCTATGCGTGTCTCTGCCTTCAGCGAGAAGGTCGGCCTCGACTTCTCACAGCATGATGAGCACTATGGACTGGCTCATATTGGTGAGCGCGAACTCGCAGAGTATGAGGAACATATTCGCGAAAAGAATAAATAGTCAACTATTGTTTTATTTGCGAAAAGAACAAATCGTCAATTATTTATTTCTTAAAAGATATTAAAATTTAATGGGGTGTCTCGACTTTTGGGACACCCTTCTTTTTTCTTTGCACTCGAAATTTAACAACAATAGTATCATTTAATAATTCGAGTGAATATGGAGAATTTAGTATCGTTGATGATTCTTATCATCGTTTTCATGGGTCTGTTGCTTTCTGTAGCGTATATAACAGATGTATTGACATGTAAGTTCTTGAAATGGATAGGACTTAAGGGTCTCGATAATGTGTACAGTTAATAGGCTTATATCCGCTCTTTTCTCGGAATATATGTTAGACTTAAAACAACAAAGAGGATGTGCCATTGACACATCCTCTTCTGGTATTATTAGTGTATATTGCTTACACGATGCTTGTCATTATACGATGCTTGTCATCATCGTGATAACCTTGACTTCGTCGAGCTTATACGATGCCCTGAGCCATCATGGCCTTGGCAACCTTCATGAAGCCAGCAACGTTGGCACCCTTCACGTAGTTGATGTAGCCGTCAGCCTGAGTACCGTACTTCACGCAGTTCTCGTGAATGTCGTTCATGATGCGCTTCAGGTAGTCGTCAACTTCCTTGGCAGTCCAGCTGAGACGCTCAGAGTTCTGTGACATCTCCAGACCAGATACTGACACACCACCAGCGTTAGAAGCCTTACCAGGAGCATAGAGAATCTTGGCATCCTGGAAGATCTTGATAGCCTCGGGCAGTGAAGGCATGTTAGCACCCTCGGCCACAGCGATAACGCCGTTGTTGACCAGAGCCTGAGCCTCATCACCGTTGATCTCGTTCTGAGTAGCGCAAGGCAGAGCGATATCGGCCTTCTCGTACCAAGGACGCTTGCCCTCGTAGTACTTAGCTGTGGGATACTCCTGAACATATTCCTTAATACGTCCGCGCTCAACGTTCTTCAGCTCCATGATGTAGTCGAGCTTAGCGCGATCGATACCATCGGGATCGTAGATGTAACCATCAGAGTCTGACATGGTCATGGGGATAGCACCCAGCTGCAAGCACTTCTCAGCAGCATACTGTGCTACGTTACCTGCACCAGAGATCAGAACCTTCTTACCCTTCAGCTCGATGCCGCGAGTCTGCAGCATAGATACGAGGAAGTAAACGGTACCGTAACCAGTAGCCTCAGGACGGATGAGTGAACCACCGAACTGGATGCCCTTACCTGTGAGCACGCCCTGGAACTGGTGGGTGAGCTTCTTGTACTGTCCGAAGAGGTAACCTACCTCACGGCCACCTACGCCAATATCACCTGCGGGAACGTCCTCATCAGGACCAATGTGACGATAGAGCTCGTTCATGAAAGCCTGGCAGAAACGCATTACCTCAGCGTCGCTCTTACCACGGGGAGAGAAGTCTGAACCACCCTTGGCACCACCCATAGGCAGTGTGGTCAGTGAGTTCTTGAAGGTCTGCTCGAAGGCGAGGAACTTCAGAATACCGAGGTTCACGCTCTTGTGATAACGGATACCGCCTTTGTACGGGCCAATGGCGTTATTGTGCTGAATGCGATAACCCATGTTTGTCTGAACGTTACCCTTGTCGTCAACCCATGTAACGCGGAACTCCAATACGCGATCGGGGATGCAAAGACGCTCAATGAGGTTGCTCTTTTCAAACTCGGGGTGCTTGTTGTACTCTTCCTCGATGGTGGGAAGTACCTGACTTACGGCCTGAATGTACTCGGGCTCGTTAGGAAAGCGCTGTTTCAGCTGCTCTACAACTTGTGCTGCATTCATAATTTTTTTACCTTTAAAAATTTTTAATGTGAACTAATGTTATTGTTTTTTGCATTTGCGGGTGCAAAGTTATAGCAAAAATCCGAATCTGCAAACTTTTTATCACTTTTTTTGCTAAAAATGTGACGTTTTGATACTTTTAGTCTCACATTCTTGACGCATATCAAGAGAAAAGGGCAAAATTACACTAAACAGCTATCCAATTCGCGCGTGATGAGTTCTTTGTCAAGATGCTGACCAATGAACACGATTTTCTGCATGCGGTCTCCATACTGTTCATCCCAGTCGGCACGCAAGGCAGCATCGCGTTCCATCATCTGTGCCAGCTCTTCCTTGGGCATGGTGGCAAACCACTGGCCTGCCTGTCGGATGCTGACCTGCTTGCCTGCCTGCTCGAAGAGGTAACACATGTCCATCTCGTCCTTGAAGTAGCAGATGCCTTTGGCGCGGATGACGCCCTTAGGCCATTTGCGGGCTACGAACTCATCGAAGAGTCCGAGGTTGAAGGGGCGACGACGGTAATAGACGAAGGTGCCGATACCGTATTCCTCGGCTTCGCCCTCATCGTGGTGATGGTGATGATGATGGTGATGATGATGCTCGTGCTCATCATGGTCATCCTCATCGTGGTCGTGATGGTGATGATCTTCGTGTTCATGTTCGTGTTCATGTTCATGTTCCTCGTCGTCATTATCATCTTCGTCTTCCTCGTGATGACGTTCTACCTCCTGAATCCAGGCAGCGGAAGTGGCCACTTTGTCGAAGTCGAACATATTGGTGTTGAGAATCTTGTCGAAGCTGACATCACCATAGTTACACTCGATGATTTCGGCCTTAGGCTGCAGGGTGCGCACAATGCTGCGCACACGACCCAGCTCGTCAGCGCTGACCTCTGCGGCCTTGTTGAGCAGCACGATGTTGCAAAACTCAATCTGCTGGATGACCAGGTTCTCTATATCTTCCTCGTCGATGTCAGGACGGGTGAGCAGGGCGCCACCCTCAAACTCATCGCGCATACGCAGGGCATCGACCACAGTAACGATGCAGTCGAGGCGAGGGTAGCCGTTCTTGGTAAGCTCGGGGTCCATCGAGGGGATGGAGCAGATGGTTTGGGCGATGGGGCCAGGCTCGCAGATGCCGCTGGCCTCGATGACGATATAGTCGAAGCGCTGCATCTGGATGATGTCCTGCAGCTGCTTTACCAGGTCCATCTTCAGGGTGCAACAGATACAGCCATTCTGCAGAGCCACCAGCGAGTCGTCCTGCTGGTTGACTATGCCGCCCTGCTGTATGAGTGTGGCATCGATGTTGACCTCGCCGATATCGTTGACGATGACGGCAAACTTAATGCCGCGTTCGTTACTCAGTATTCTATTTAATAAGGTGGTTTTGCCGCTGCCCAGATAACCTGTGAGCAGCAGTACGGGTGTTTCAATCTTCATTCTTAAAACTTATTATCGAAGCGAAGATGCTTCATTTATGATTCTATTCTTAACAAAGCTCAACTTTGCTAATGTCTTGTTCCTTCTCACAGTAGTGGCAGGTGAGTATGCCATCAGATACATGGAAGTGTGTGGCCATGGGCTCGTTATTGGTGATACACTTGGGGTTGTTGCACTTCACGATTCCTTTAATCTCGTTGGGTGTCTCAACAGTTTTCTTCTCCACCACCTCGTAGTCGCGTATGATATTGAGAATCACTTTGGGGGCTACGACAGAGAGTCGTGATATTTCATCGTCTGTGAAGAACTTGTCAGACACCTTGATGATGCCTTTGTTGCCCACTTTCTGTGAAGGGTAGTTGAAACCAATGGTGACAGGGGTGTTGAGGTCGAAGAGGCCCAGAAGGCTTGCCACCTGATAGGTCTTCGAGGCGGGTATGTGGTCAATAACGGTGCCGTGCTCGATGGCGGCAACTAAGCGTTCTTTCTTGTTCATATTCTTCTTCGTTATTACGTTATCACGTTATTTCGATATCACGTTATTTCGATATCACGTTATTTCGAAATGATTGTTTTATCCTTTCTTACTTCGTCGAGGCTAATTCCCAGCACATCGCAGAAGATGGCTTCGCGTGCAAAGAGACCGTTGCCGGCCTGCTGGATATAGTAGGCATGGGGATTGTCGTCTACCTCGTAGGCAATCTCGTTCACGCGTGGCAGTGGGTGCAGAATCTTCATGTTGGGCCTGGCGTTACGTAGCAGGTCATTGTTCAGCACATATACGTTCTTTACGCGTTCGTATTCCATCAGGTCAGAGAAACGCTCCTTCTGTACACGCGTCATATAAAGAATGTCAGCATCGGCGATGACCTTCTCGTTGAAAGCCGTATGCTCCTGATACTTGATGCCGTGCTCCTCGCAGTAGAGCTTATACTCCTTAGGCATGGCCAGCTCTTTGGGGGCCACGAAATGGAAAGTGGGGTTGAAATGGCGCATGGCCATGAGCAGCGAGTGGACGGTGCGCCCATACTTCAGGTCGCCCACCATATATATATTAAGGTTGTCGAGTGTGCCCTGCGTCTTATAGATGCTGTAGAGGTCGAGCATGCATTGCGAGGGGTGCTGGTGGGCACCGTCGCCGGCATTGACGATGGGGATGGGAGCCACCTCGGAGGCATACTGAGCTGCTCCTTCGATAAAGTGGCGCATCACGATGACGTCGGCATAGTTCGACACCATTAATATGGTGTCCTTCAGTGTCTCGCCCTTGGTGCCGCTCGTAATCTTCGGATCGGCAAAGCCAATGACACGAGCGCCAAGACGATTGGCGGCAGTCTCGAATGAAAGGCGGGTTCTGGTACTGGGCTCAAAGAAAAGGGTGGCAACAACCTTGCCCTTGAGCAGTTCGCGGTTGGGATGTTTCTCAAACTCCTGTGCCATCTCAATCATATAGAGAATCTTCTCCTTGGTGAGGTCGGCAATAGTAACAAAATTGTGTTTGTCCATAAGGTGACTGTTTGTATTTTGTCTGCAAAGGTACGAAAAAAGGCGTTACCTTACAAATTTTTTCTCAATTTTTGGTGGTCTCAACTTTTCTTCGTACCTTTGCACGTCAAAAATTAAATAAGTACTTATAAATATATGGCAAAGAGATTCGCCGAACACAACGGCTTGAACCTGACGAAGGTTAACAACGACATTCTGGAAAAGTGGATGAAGGATGATATCTTTCATCGTAGCATAGACGAGCGTGAGGGCTGTCCTCAGTTCGTATTCTTCGAGGGCCCCCCCTCGGCAAACGGTCATCCTGGTATTCACCACGTGCTGGCTCGCAGCATCAAGGATACCTTCAACCGCTATAAGACTATGCAGGGTTTCCAGGTAAAGCGTAAGGCTGGTTGGGACACCCATGGACTGCCTGTGGAGCTGGGTGTCGAGAAGGAGCTGGGCATTACCAAGGCTGATATCGACAATAAGGAGAGCGAGAAATACATCTCTACCGAGGACTACAACAAGAAGTGTCGCGAGAACGTGATGATGTTTACAGCCGAGTGGCGTGAACTCACAGAGAAGATGGGTTACTTCGTAGACCTCGACCATCCCTATATCACTTATGACAATAAATATATCGAGACCCTGTGGTGGCTGTTGAAGCAGTTCTACCAGAAGGGACTGCTCTATAAGGGCTATACCATTCAGCCCTATTCGCCTGCTGCAGGTACTGGTCTGAGCTCGCACGAGTTGAACCAGCCCGGCTGCTATCGTGACGTGAAGGATACCACCTGCACGGCTCTGTTTAAGATGAAGAACCCCAAGCCCGAGATGGCTCAGTGGGGCACACCTTACTTCATGGCTTGGACCACAACTCCCTGGACTCTCGCTGCCAACTCGGCTCTTTGCGTAGGTCCGAAGATTGACTATGTGGCACTTGAGACCTATAACCCTTATACAGCAGAGAAGATCACAGTTGTGATGGCCGAGGCTCGTGTGGCTGCCTATTTCGATACTGCTGCCGAGATTACTGATGGTGGTGAGATGCCTGAATATAAGAAAGGTGAGAAGTTCCTGCCATACCGTACGGTCGCTCACTACAAGGGTACCGACCTCGTAGGTATGGAGTACGAGCAGCTGCTGCCCATGATCAAGCCCATGGGCGATGCCTTCAAGGTAATCCCTGGCGACTATGTGACCACTGAGGATGGTGCCGGTATCGTGCATATCGCACCTAACTTTGGTGCCGATGATGCCTTTGTGGCTAAGAAGGCAGGCATCTGTCCTATTGTGCTCGTCGACAAGAAAGGCGCTGAGCGTCCTGTGGTTGACCTGCAAGGTAAGTACTTCCTGATAGAGGATCTTGACAACGAATTCGTTAGCAAGTATGTGGACGTAGAGAAGTGGGGCAAATACGCTGGTCGCTACGTGAAGAATGCCTACGACGACACTCTCACCGACAAGGACGAGACACTTGATATTAGCATCTGCATGGACCTGAAAGCCGATGGTAAGGCTTTCAAGATAGAGAAGCATGTGCACAACTATCCTCACTGCTGGCGTACAGACAAGCCTGTGCTCTACTATCCTTTGGACTCTTGGTTCATCAAGAGTTCGTCGATGAAGGAGCGCATGAGCGAACTCAACAAGACTATCAACTGGCAGCCTGAGTCAACAGGTACAGGTCGTTTCGGCAACTGGCTCGACAACCTGAACGACTGGAACCTCTCACGCTCGCGCTTCTGGGGTACACCGCTGCCCATCTGGCGTAGTGAGGATGGTGAGGAGAAATGCATCGGCAGCGTAGAAGAACTCTACAACGAGATTGAGAAGGCTGTGGCTGCTGGTGTTATGCAGAGCAACCCGCTGAAAGACAAGGGCTTCGTGCCTGGCGATATGTCGCAGGAGAACTATGACAAGATTGACCTGCACCGTCCTTATGTGGACTATATCATGCTGGTCAGCGAGAGCGGCAAGCCCATGAAGCGCGAGAGCGACCTGATTGACGTTTGGTTCGACTCTGGTTCAATGCCCTACGCCCAGATTCACTATCCCTTTGAGAACAAAGAGTTGATTGATGAGAACAAGGCTTTCCCTGCCGACTTCATCAACGAGGGTGTGGACCAGACGCGTGGATGGTTCTTCACGCTCCATGCCATTGCTACGATGATTTTCGACTCTGTAGCCTTTAAGAACGTCATCTCTTCTGGTCTTGTGCTCGATGCTAAGGGCAACAAGATGTCGAAGCATGTGGGTAACGTAGTGAACCCCTTCGAGATGATTGATAAATACGGCTCTGACGCTGTGCGTTTCTATATGATGACCAACTCAGAGCCTTGGGACAACCTGAAGTTCGACCCAGAGGGTGTGGCTGAGGTGAGCCGTAAGTTCTTCGGCACCTTATATAATACATACTCGCTCTTCGCTATGTATGCCAACGTGGACGATTTCGACCCGAAGGCACCACAGATTCCTGTGGAGAAGCGTCCTGAGTTCGACCGCTGGATTCTCTCATGCCTCAACTCGCTCATCAAGGGCGTAGAGCAGGAGATGAATGGCTACGACCCCACACGTGCTGGTCGACTGATTGATAAGTTTGTGGACGAAGACCTCTCTAACTGGTATGTGCGTCTGAACAAGAAGCGCTTCTGGGGTAAGGAGATGGACGAGGATAAGCTGGCTGCCTATCAGACGCTGTATGAGTGTCTGATGACGGTGTCTAAGCTCTTGGCTCCCTTTGCACCTTTCTTCGCTGACCGCATCTATTGCGATATGGGTGGCGAGCTGGATAGCGTGCACCTGGAGAAGTTCCCTGTGGCTAATCTGTCACTGGTGAATGCCGACTTGGAGCAGCGCATGGAGATTGCCCAGCGCATCACTACTATCGTTCTGTCACTGCGTAAGAAAGAGGGTTTAGCCGTGAAACAGCCTCTGCAGACCCTGATGATTCCTCCTGTTGACGAGGCTCAGCGCATCGCTATCGAAAGTGTGAAGCAAATCTTCTTACAGGAAGTGAACGTGAAGGAAGTGAAATTCGTTGAGGGTCAGGGTATTCTGGTCAAGAAGGTAAAGTGTAACTTCCGTACAATGGGTAAGAAGTTCGGCAAGGACATGAAGGCCGTTGCTGCTGCTGTTGCAGAGATGACGCAGGAGCAGATTGCTGAATTGGAGACCAACGGCAAACTGCAATTGGGCAGCTATGAGATTTTGGCTGAGGATGTTGAAATCATCAGCGAGGATATCCCAGGCTGGCTCGTTGGCAATGACGGCAACCTGACCATCGCCCTTGATATTACCCTAACCGATGAGTTACGTGCCGAGGGTATGGCCCGTACACTGGTGAACCGCATCCAGAACATCCGTAAGAAGAGCGGATTGGAGATTACTGACCGTATCCACGTGCAGATTGAACCCAACGAGGCAGCCACCAAAGCCGTCGAGGCCTTTGGCGACTATATCGCACGTCAGGTGCTGGCCGACGATATCAAGCTGGAAGCCAACGAGGGTCAGGCTGTAGAATTTGATGAATTTACTTTGAATATTAACATAACTAAATCTTAAGACTTATGGCGGAGAAACTGCGCTATACTGATGAAGAACTCGAGGAGTTCCGTCAGATAATCAATGAGAAATTGGCATTGGCCAAGCGTGACTATGATCAGATGATGGCATCGCTGACCAATCAGGATTCTAACGATGTTGACGATACGTCACCCACCTACAAGGCATTGGAGGAGGGTAGTGCTACACAGTCAAAGGAAGACCTGATTCAGTTTGCTGCCCGTCAGCAGAAGTTTATTCAGGGACTGAAGGCTGCGCTGGTGCGTATTGAGAACAAGACCTACGGCATTGACCGCATCACAGGAAAACTCATTCCTGCTGAGCGTCTGCGTGCCGTGCCTCATGCCACACTGAGCGTAGAGTCTAAGGAACTGGAAAAGAAAATGAAGTGAGCAACACAAAAGTTTCTGTATCAAACGGGAAGATGGCGGTCGTTATCATCGCCGCTATTCTTCTTTTCGACCAACTCGTCAAGTGCTGGGTGAAGACCCACATGAGCATTGGAGAGACAGCTTTCGAATGGAACGCCCTTGGAGTCACATGGTTCCGAATGACGTTTCTTGAGAACAACGGCGCTGCAGGCGGACTGCAGCTCTTTGGCAGCAAGCTGTTTCTGTCGGTGTTCCGTCTCATTGCCATCGTCTTGGTAGGCTATTATATGTGGCTTCTCACCAAGCGTGATCAGGTGAGCCGAGGCTTTTTCTTCTCGTTGGCACTGATTCTGGCAGGTGCTGCTGGCAACCTGATTGACTGTATGTTCTACGGCTTGTGTTTTACCTCTTCTATTGGAGGAACAGTGGCTCAGTACGTAGGTTTTGCAGGCGATAATCACTATGCCGGCTTCCTCGAGGGACGCGTGGTCGATATGTTTGAAATGCCGTTTACTTTCGTGTGGAACATTGCCGATGCTGCCATCACTATTGGCGTCATCATGCTGCTTCTGTTATACAGAAAGGATTTGGGAAAGATTTCTCTGAAGAGTGAATAAAGCTTGGGGCATCATAATCGGTCTCGTCATGCTGCTTGGGGCCTGTAAGCCGGGTACTCCCAGTCAGTTTATTCAGCCAGATGATATGGAGGATATCCTTGTAGAGTATCATCTGGCCAGGGCCATTGCCCAGCGAGAGGGTGGTACCTATGAGGAAACCAATTACCGCGAGGCACTCTATATTGAGTCTGTACTCAAGAAATACGGTTATACGAAGGAGCAGTTCGACTCGTC
>Ga0310786_10006483_pt1 | contig 15542 bp, 10 predicted proteins | sample AusTroGonzalo_MG_FD_203881 | JGI IMG/M metagenome (GOLD analysis project Ga0310786, IMG submission 203881) | Bovine rumen microbial communities from tropical cattle in Woodstock, Queensland, Australia - Gonzalo_03 (v2) (version 2) | ecosystem: Host-associated > Mammals > Digestive system >... | reverse complement strand
TGGCTGGAAGCCTAAAGCTTCTTTACATTTCACCAGAAAAGCTCTTAACAGAATTAGACTACCTGATAAGCCATATAGAAGTATCATTATTTGCTATCGACGAGGCTCATTGTATCAGTCAGTGGGGGCACGATTTCCGACCAGAATATACGCAGTTGGGCATTCTCAGAGAGAAGTTCCCCAACACGCCCATCATGGCTCTTACGGCTACGGCCGACAAGATCACGAGGCATGACATCATTGAGCAACTCAAATTAAAGGATGCCCGTGAGTTCATATCAAGTTTTGACCGTCCAAACCTGAGTCTTTGCGTCAAACGAGGCTATAAAGCCGCCGACAAGATGCATTTCATACTGAACTTCATCAAGGCGCGTCCTTTTGATGCAGGTATCATCTATTGTCTGAGCAGAAAGACTACAGAGAAAGTCGCAGCCGATTTAAGGAAGAAAGGTATTAACGCGGCTCCATATCACGCAGGACTTTCTCCACTTGAGCGCAGTCAGACTCAGGAACAGTTCAAGAACGACCAGTTACTGGTGGTATGCGCCACCATCGCTTTCGGCATGGGAATCGATAAGAGTAACGTGCGCTGGGTGATACATTACAACATGCCGAAAAGCATTGAGAGTTTCTATCAGGAAATAGGGCGTGCAGGCAGAGATGGCGCTCCAGCAGAAACCATTCTGTTCTACTCATTGGCAGACATTGTTCAACTCACCGAATTTGCCAAGCAAAGCGGGCAACAGGACGTCAATATGGACAAATTGAAGCGCATGCAGGAATATGCAGAATCAAATGTGTGCCGACGCCGCATTTTATTAAACTATTTCAGCGAGCAGACCGATCACGACTGCGGCAACTGCGATGTTTGCGAGAATCCTCCCCAGCGATTCGACGGCACGCGCTATGTACAAATGGCTCTCAGCGCTGCCAAGCGCTCTGACGAAAAGATACGCATAGCCACCATCATAGAGATCCTGAAAGGCATGCGTTCGCCAACTGTCGAACGCAACGGATATGACAAATTGAAGACATTCGGTGTAGGGAAAGACGTCTCATTGAACGACTGGCAGGATTATCTGTTACAGATGCTGCAGATGGGATTCATCGAGATTGCTTACAACGACGGCAACAAGGTAAAGATAACAGATATCGGCAACGATGTGCTTTATGGACGGAAAGAGGCCTCACTATGCGTGGTCGACCACAGTACTAAGGAAGAACCGAAGAAGCGAAAGCTGAAACTGGAGATTCCCACAATCACCATTCCCGGTCTTCCACCAACCACTGGCGTCGAAGACCCTAAGCTTTTCGAAGCCCTACGTGTTTTACGTGCAACATGCGCCAATGAAGAAGGATTTCCACCCTATATCATTTTCAACGACAAAGTGCTCCATTCGCTGGCCACCATCAAGCCCACCAGCCTTGAACAATTCGGTCATATTTCAGGTATAGGAGAGCACAAGAAGCAGAAGTATGGAAACCGTTTCGTTGCACTCATACAGAAATACGTCTAACGTGCTTTTTTACACCTTGTTTTATAGAAAAAGGGGAAAATAAACTAAAAAATCAGCCTAAAAATGTCACTTTTTGCTAAAAACTGATGATTTATAGCGGTTTTGTGAAGAGAATTTTGTAAATTTGCAGGGCAAAATTACCAAAGATGGCAAAGAAAAAGATATTATTCATTAATCAGGAGATCTCTCCTTATGTACCTGACAGCTCATTGTCGCTGATGGGTAAGGGTGTTCCACAGGCTATGCAAGAGCAGAGTCATGAAATCCGTACGTTCATGCCCAAATGGGGAATCATCAACGAGCGTCGCGGACAGTTGCATGAAGTTATCCGACTGTCAGGTATGAACCTTATCATTAATGATACTGATCACCCACTGATTATTAAGGTGGCATCGATTCAGTCAGCCAGAATTCAGGTTTATTTCATTGATAACGACGATTATTTCGGCAAGCGTCTGATGGCAAAAGACGAGAATGGCGAAGATTATCTTGACAATGGTGAGCGCGCCATATTCTTTGCACGTGGCGTATTGGAGACAGTCAAGAAACTGCGTTGGGTGCCCGATATCATTCACTGTCAGGGATGGATGAGCGCCGTTGTGCCTCTCTATGTCAAGACCGCCTATCACGATGAGCCTTCGTTTGCAGAGGCAAAGGTTGTAACGTCGCTCTTTGAGAAGAACATCGACAAGGACCTTGGCGAGAATTTCAAAGAATGCCTTGAGTTCCGTGAGGCCAAAGCAGAGTTGCTGAAGGACTATAAGAACGAATTCGATTTCAACGAGTTGAGCAAGCTGGCCATCGATTACAGCGACGGCGTGATACAAGCCGATCAGAAAGTCGATCAGAATTTGCTGAAATATGCAGCTGGCAAGAATATCCCCGTACTTGGCTATCAAGAGGATTTTGCCGACTCATATGAGAATTTCTACAACCAGCTGTTTCCTGAAGAGCAGCCAGAAGTAGAAGAAGATTAAAAATATAGAATACCTCGACACATGAAATGTAAATGGATAACAGCGATTGCTTTTACTGCAATGGCAATACTCTCTTGTAGTGAAGATACAGAAGGCATCGGACAGTCACTGACCGATGAGACAGATAAATTAGAGGTAACGACGGGCGTTTTCAGCGCTACCAGCCGCTCTATACAAGTCGACTCTGTCTATTCAAAGCACTTTGACTGCTACTTCGGCAAGGTGAAAGACCCTGAAACAGGTGCCTATGTGAAGAGCGAGTTCATGACCCAGTTCAACATACTGGAGGATATGGTTATGCCTGACCGCAGTAAGATACTCGGCTCATACGATGGTGATATCGCAGCCGACTCTTGTGAGATATGGCTGATATTCGACCGCTCAAAGTGCTATGGCGACTCACTCACTCCGATGAAGATCAATATCAGGGAGCTGAGTAAACCCATGAGTGATGCGAAGACATACTACAGCAACTTCGATCCCATCAGCGAGGGGTACATCAGAGAAGACGGACTGAAGAAAAGCATGGCATTCTCGTTGGCAAATCTTACCGTCAAAGACAGCCTGCGCAATGCTGATGGCTATACCGACTATTCCATTGTCGGCTTGAACGATCCTTATACCGACAAGAGCGGCAAGACATACAACAACTACGGCACTTATGTGCTTCGCAGTTACTACGATCACCCTGAGTATTTCAAGAACGTATACACATTCGTCAACAACGTGTGCCCAGGCTTTTATTTCGAGGTGAACGACGGTCTTGGAGTAATGGCAAAGATTTCGGAAATAGACATTAATATGTATTTCCACTATCAGGCTGACACCACCGTATATTACGGTTCTCTCTTCCTCTCGTCGACTCCCGAGGTGCTTCGAACCACAAGGGTGGTTAACGACAATGCTGCCTTGCAGCGACTGGTTAACGATAAGAGCTGTACTTACCTGAAAGCGCCCGCAGGCATTTTCACAGAGGTTACATTGCCAGTTGACGAGATCAGTCAGGCACACACAAAAGACTCACTGCTCTCTGTAAGCATTAACTTCAACAGACAAAACAGCAACATCAGCACACAATACCCGCTGAGCACTCCTGACTATATTCTCATGGTGCAGAAAGACAGTCTGAACACATTCTTTGAGACCCAGACTATATACAACTACACCAGCTCCTATATGGCAGGTTTGTCGGCAAATGCCTATTCATTCAGTAATATCGGCAATCTCATCACCCTGATGGCCAAGAACAAGGCTGAGGGATTGAAGAGCGATCCGAACTGGGTGGCAAAGCATCCTGATTGGAACAAGGCCGTACTCGTCCCCCTTGCTGCCTCTATCACATATGACACCTACAGAAATCCTACGGTTACTGCAATAGCTAACCAGATGGGACTTTCGAGTACGAAGCTTGTAGGAGGTGACGGCAATCCTATCGAAATGAAAGTGATTTACGCCCGATTTAAGGAGAAATAAGATATGGCTGACGGATTCTTAGAGAAACATCATGAGGAGTACGAGGCACGCAAAGAAGCCTGGCTCCGAAAGAAGAAACATCTGCCAAAGATAAATAAGAAATTAGAGCGCCCCGTTGATGAGGCGCTCTAATCTTTTTATCCGATAACCTTGAACTTGGCAAACTTCAGCAACAACTGCTTAGTGCCCGCATTACGGAATTGTACGGTCGCTTTGGTATTCTCGCCCGTACCTTCTATTCTTATCACCTCTCCAATGCCAAAGCGTTGATGCTCAATCCTACATCCTTCATGCAGATCACTGACACTCGGGGCTGTTGCCAACGACCTCGGTGCCACAGCCTGATGCAGACGTTTGAAGTTGGGGCCAAAGGGGTCGACAGGCTTCTCTGGGCGTCTGGGAGCAACGGCTCTCGGCTTGGGATCAGCCTTGAACTGGGTAGCCACAGGCCTCGGATTCTGCATCCACTCAGGAGCCTCGCTCTCATAGCCTCGTGTATTCCTGCTATATCCGCCAGTATTACCTGTACCATAGGCACCGCCATCATATCGGTTATAAGCCTTACGACTAGCAGAGCCGAATATACTTTCACCCCCACCCGCTTCAGAATGCACTTCCAGCAAGTCGGAGTCAATATCACGGATGAAGCGTGAAGGCGTGTCATACTCCATGCGGCCATAGCGGAAACGGTTCTGTGCGCAAGTCAGTATACAATGCTTCTCAGCTCGCGTGATGGCTACATAGAGCAGTCGGCGCTCTTCCTCGAGCTCACGCATCGAGTTGGTGCACATAGGACTAGGGAAGATGTTTTCCTCTAGTCCGACCACAAACACCGTCGGGAATTCCAAGCCCTTAGCCGAATGGACAGTCATCAGCGTCACCTTGTCATTTGAATCGCCGTCATCACTGTCAAGGTCGGTCAACAAAGCCACTTCCTGCAGAAAATCAGTCAGATAGACCTGCTCGCCCATATCCTCCTCGCGGCGACTCTCCACGAAATCCTGCATACCCGAGAGGAATTCTTCAAGGTTCTCCTGGCGCGAGATATCCTCAGGATTTCGACCGCTATAAATATCCTTGCTGATGCCCGAGTTCATGATGATGTCATGACCGAGAGCGTAAGCATCCTCTGTCTGCAGTCTGCCTATCCAGCCTTCTATCAGTTCGCGGAAAGCCTGAATCTTGGTCATCGTACCCTTGTTCACATCCATCGGGAAGAGTACAGGCTCCTTTATTACCTGCCACAGACTGACGCCATAGGTCTGCGCCGTCTGAATGATTTTCCCTACCGTTGTATCACCGATGCCACGTGCCGGATAGTTGACAATACGCTTAAAAGCCTCTTCGTCGTTAGGATTGGCAATAAGACGGAAATAGGCAATCACGTCCTTGATTTCCTTGCGCTGATAGAAACTCAGTCCGCCATAGATACGATACGGGATGTTATCCTTACGCATCTGCTCCTCGAAGCTACGGCTCTGCGAGTTGGTGCGATACAGGATGGCGAAGTCGCTCCAGTTACACCCGTCCTGACGCCGGATGCGCTTAATGTCCTGCGTCACGATCAGCGCCTCTTCCCTATCCGAATAGGCAGGCTTCAGTTGCAAGCGCTCACCATGCTCGTTTTTCGAGAACACGTTCTTCGGAATCTGCCGTTCGTTACGGCGAATCAGCGAGTTGGCGGCCTGAACAATCAACTGCGTTGAGCGATAATTCTGCTCCAGCTTGAATAGTCTGGCATCGGTATACTGACTCTGAAAGTTCAGGATATTGTCGATATTGGCACCTCTGAACGAGTAGATGCTCTGGGCATCGTCGCCCACCACGCACACACGCTGGCGCTCTTTTGTCAACTGATAAACAATGGCCTGCTGCGCAAAGTTAGTATCCTGATACTCATCTACGAGCACAAAATGGAACTTCTCGACATATTTCTGGCGGATTTCCTCATGTTTTTCAAACAGAACCCACGTCTGAACCAACAAATCATCGAAATCCATCGCATTAGCCTGACGGCATCTCTCCGCGTACCTTATATATATATGTGACACCTGAGGGCGCTTCTGAGCAGCATCATCGCTGGCCCATGAGCTCTGCTGATACTGCTGAGGCAGCAGTAAGTGGTTCTTAGCCATAGAGATACGGTCGGCCACCGATGAGGGCTTATAGACTTTGTCGTCGAGCCCCATCTCCTTGATGATTGTTTTCACCAGCGAACGGGCGTCGCTCTGGTCGTAGATGGTAAAGTTGGAATTATAGCCCAAATGCTCGGCTTCAGCCCTCAAAATGCGTGCGAAAACGCTGTGAAAAGTGCCCATTTGCAAATATCTGGCTTGCTCGCTGCCCACCAAACGGCCTATACGCTCCTTCATTTCGCGCGCTGCTTTGTTGGTAAATGTCAATGCTAATATCTGCCAAGGTTTCATTCCCTGTTCTAACAGCCACGCGATTTTATACGTCAGAACACGGGTTTTACCCGACCCTGCACCAGCAATAACAAGACTTGCACCGTCGCAGTATTCAACCGCAACACGTTGGCTATCATTCAGTTGTTGTAATATATCTGTGTTCACGATGCAAAGTTACGAAAATAATTCGAAACCACCAAATGACACAAGAAAGCTTTCATCCGATGAAAGTATCACTTTCTGCCGTGGAAACTCCTGCTTTCATCCGTATTCTTATAATAATCACACAGTTATCACTTTATAACATCTATACAGGAATGGCATTTGCTGCAGTTGTTGCAGTGTTGCAGTTCGAATCATGAAGGGAAAAAGTGAAAAATTAATTCTATATATTTATATATATATAATATATAATATATAGACCTTACTTTTTAGGATGCGCCACTCTTACAAACAACTGCAACACTGCAACAACTGCAGCAATTACGCCCGATTTATGAGAATGACACGAAATTTAACTTTTTTGAGCGATTAAAATTTGGTGGTCTCATTTTTTTGCTGTACCTTTGTAGCCAGTTATTATCAACTAAATAATTAATAAACCAAAAAGTAGAATCGAAATGAAAAAGATTATGATGATTGTTGCTGCACTGGCTATGACAGTAGCAATGCAGGCACAGACAAAATTCCACGATGTTGAGGCTAACGAGGCCAAAGGTCCAGTAAAGACAATGACGCTGAGCATGATGGGCAACGAGCGCACTATCAACTTCTCGCAGGATGGTAAGATGCAGTCAAGTGACATGTCAGACGCTGTATACGATGCAGAAGGCTACCTCCAGTCAGCCAAGATGAACGTACAGGGACAGAGCGTTGACATGAAGTTCGAATGGGAGAACGGCCGTCTGAAGAGCCAGACCATCAACATGATGGGTCAGGACATCAAGACAACGCTCAACTACGACGAGAACGGTGTCATCAAATCACAGAGCATTGACATGGGTGGCCAGGTAATGGAAGCTCCCTACTCTGACTACAAGTTCGACGATCATGGTAACTGGATCAGCCGTAAGGCATCGATGATGGGTCAGGAGATGACAGCCACACGTTCGTTCACCTATTACGAGTAAATATATTAATAAGGTGTAACCCACTTTGCTATAAAGCGGATCAGAATGTACCTTCTGGTCCGCTTTTAATTTGCATAAACATACCGATTTGCCTACATATATGACACAATTTAAAAAAGTCTGCCTATTTTAACACATTCAGTGGGATAGAATTTTGGTGGTTTCGCAAAATCTTCGTAACTTTGCACGCGATTTAAGAACAAGGATATCAAAATCAGCCCAAAAATGAAAAAAGAACTGAAAAAGGTGTTGGTACTCGGATCGGGTGCCTTGAAAATCGGACAAGCCGGAGAGTTTGATTACTCAGGTTCACAAGCTTTAAAAGCTCTTCGCCAAGAAGGCATTAAGAGCGTTCTCGTTAACCCTAACATCGCAACTATCCAAACCAGTGAAGGTATTGCTGACAAGGTGTATTTTCAGCCAGTGAATACTCACTTCGTTACAGAGATCATTAAGAAGGAGCGCCCCGACGGCATTCTGTTGGCATTCGGAGGTCAGACCGCATTGAACTGCGGAACGGAGCTTTATCTGAATGGAACGCTTAAGGAGTACGGAGTTGAAGTTTTAGGAACAAGTGTCGAGGCCATCATGAATACTGAGGACCGCGACCTTTTTGTTAAAAAGCTGGCAGAGGTTAATCTGAAAGTACCCGTATCGCATGCCGTAGAGTCGATGGAAGATGCGTTGAAGGCAGCCCACGAAATCGGATTCCCCATCATGATTCGTTCGGCTTATGCACTCGGAGGCCTGGGTTCAGGTATCTGTCCCGATGAGAAGAAGTTCAAGGAGCTGGCAGAGTCAGCCTTCACCTTCGCCCCACAGATTCTCGTTGAGGAGTCGCTGAAGGGATGGAAGGAGATCGAGTTTGAGTGCATCCGCGATGCCAATGACCGCTGCTTCACCGTAGCCTCTATGGAGAACTTCGATCCCCTGGGCATTCACACCGGTGAGTCAATCGTTGTTGCGCCTACCTGCTCACTCCGTGACGACCAGGTTAAGATGCTGCAGGACATCACCATCAAGTGTGTGAAGCACCTCGGCATCGTTGGTGAGTGCAACATTCAGTTCGCTTTCAACGCTGAGACCAACGACTACCGCATCATCGAGATCAATGCCCGTCTGTCTCGTTCTTCAGCCCTTGCCTCTAAGGCAACAGGTTATCCCCTCGCCTTCGTAGCAGCCAAGATTGCCCTTGGATACACGCTCGACCAGATTGGCGAGATGGGCACCACAAGCTCAGCATACGTTGCTCCACAGCTCGACTATATGATCTGTAAGATTCCTCGCTGGGACCTCACCAAGTTCGCAGGCGTAAGCCGTCAGATCGGTTCTTCAATGAAGTCTGTAGGCGAGATCATGTCTATCGGACGCTCTTTCGAGGAGATGATTCAGAAGGGTCTCCGCATGATCGGTCAGGGCATGCACGGTTTCGTGGGCAACGACCACACCAAGTTCGAAAACCTTGAAGAGGAGTTGGCTAATCCTACCGATCTCCGTATCTTCGCCATCGCACAGGCTTTGGAAGAGGGCTACACCATCGAGCGCATTGAACAGCTCACGAAGATCGACGTCTGGTTCCTGGAGCGCCTGAAGCACATCGTTGACCTGAAGCATGAACTGCAGAAGTACAACAAGCTTGAGGAGCTGCCCGACGAGTTGCTGCTTGAGGTGAAGCGCTGCGGATTCAGTGACTTCCAGATTGCACGCTTCGTGCTGAAGCCCCAGGGCGGCAACATGGAGAATGAGAACCTGGCCGTTCGTAAGTATCGTAAGCAGCGCGGCGTGATGCCTTCAGTAAAGCGCATTCCAACCGTTGCTTCTGAGAATCCTGAGCTGACCAACTACCTCTACTTCACCTACACCCACACACCAGCCTTCGGCAATCCTGAGGGTGAGAAGTACACAGCTGCACACGATATCAATTACTATAACAACGAGAAGTCGGTTGTAGTTCTCGGTTCTGGTGCCTACCGCATCGGTTCTTCTGTAGAATTCGACTGGTGTTCGGTTAACGCCATCAACACCGCCCGTAAGCTGGGTTACAAGTCAATCATGATCAACTACAACCCTGAGACGGTATCAACCGACTACGACATGTGCGACCGCCTCTACTTCGATGAACTCTCACTGGAGCGTGTACTCGACGTCATCGACCTCGAGTCTCCTCGCGGCGTGATCGTATCAGTAGGTGGTCAGATTCCTAACAACCTCGCCATGAAGCTCTATCGTCAGGGTGTTCCCGTACTGGGCACCAGCCCTGTCAACATCGACCGTGCAGAGAACCGCGATAAGTTCTCGGCTATGCTCGACAAGTTGGGCATCGACCAGCCGGCATGGAGAGCGCTGACCAGCTTCGAGGACGTTAAGGACTTCGTTGACAAGGTGGGCTATCCCGTCCTCGTCCGTCCGTCATACGTACTCTCTGGTGCAGCCATGAACGTCTGCTACGACGAAGAGGAGCTGCATCGCTTCCTCAACATGGCTACAGAGGTAAGTAAGGAGTTCCCCGTAGTCGTTTCTAAGTTCATGACCGAGACAAAGGAGATTGAGTTCGACGCCGTAGCCGACAAGGGTGAGGTTATCGAGTATGCCATCTCCGAACACGTAGAGTATGCTGGTGTACACTCAGGCGACGCCACGATGGTATTCCCCGCACAGCACATCTACTTCTCTACCATCCGTCAGATAAAGAAGATTGCACATAAGATTGCAGCCGAGCTGAACATCTCGGGTCCGTTCAACATCCAGTTCCTGGCAAAGAATCGTGAGGTAAAGGTTATTGAGTGTAACCTCCGCGCTTCTCGCTCATTCCCATTCGTGTCAAAGATCCTGAAGCGCAACTTCATCGAGACTGCCACGAAGATCATGCTCGACGCTCCTTACCAGAAGCCCGAGAAGAGCGAGTTCGACATCGATCGCATCGGTGTGAAAGCCTCTCAGTTCTCTTTCGCCCGCTTGCAGAATGCCGACCCCGTACTCGGTGTAGACATGAGCTCTACCGGTGAGGTTGGATGCTTGGGTGATGACTTGAATGAGGCTCTGCTCAATTCACTCATTGCCACAGGCTACTCTATTCCTAAGGATGCCGTTCTCATCAGTTCTGGCGGTGCCAAAGGAAAGGTTAGTCTGCTTGAGCCCGCCCAGCAGCTGGCTAAGAAAGGCTACACCATCTACGCTACATCAGGTACAGCCAAGTTCTTCAACGACAACGGCGTGAAGGCTCAAGCTGTAGCATGGCCTGATGAGGATGGTGACAACAACGTGATGGATCTCATCAGCCAGCACAAGGTTGGATTGGTTATCAACGTACCGAAGAACCACACCAGCCGCGAGCTGACCAACGGCTATCGTATCCGTCGTGGAGCAATCGATCACAATATTCCTCTGATGACAAACGTTCGTCTGGCTAAGGCATTCATCGAAGCCTTCACAGCAATGAGCCTCGACGATGTGAAGATTAAGTCTTGGCAGGAATATAACAACTAATGATTGTCGACGAATACAAGACGATAAAGACCGAAGGCGAGGGCTACTACACGGAGAAGCGTAGCAAGTTCCTCGCCTTCGTTCATCATGTAACGTCAGTAGACGAAATCAAGGAGCTGCTGGCCAGTTACCGGAAGAAGTACTACGATGCCCGCCACGTGTGCTATGCCTATATGCTGGGCCCTGAGCGTACAGACTTCCGTGCTAACGACGACGGCGAGCCCTCATCAACAGCAGGCAAGCCCATTCTCGGGCAGATTAATTCCAACGAGCTTACCGATATCCTCATCGTTGTGGTACGCTACTATGGCGGTGTAAACCTTGGTACCAGCGGACTCATCGTGGCTTATCGTGAGGCAGCTGCCGATGCCATTGCTCACTCTGAAATAGAAACACGTCAGGTTGAGGAGATTATCACCTACTCTTTTGCTTACCCCATGATGAACGACGTGATGCGTATCGTCAAGGAGATGCAGCCTCGCATTATCTCACAGACTTACGACAATACCTGCGAAATCAAACTGGGTATCAGAAAGAGTGAAGCCGAGCAGTTGAGAAACCGCCTGCAAAAACTTACTTTCGAATAATTATTCGTAAGTTTCCAACATTTCTTTTGGTGATTTCATTTTTTTGCACTATCTTTGCATCCGCATTTGGAGAAATGCAATAATACATTTGGAAGGTTGGCAGAGTGAACGATCGCGCTGGACTCGAAATCCGGTATACCCTTTTCGGGTATCGGGGGTTTGAATCCCTCACCTTCCGCTAAAGCCCCTGAAAAGGGGCTATTTAAATTGGAACAAGTTTACAAAACCTGTTGTCTGAAACACATCCAGAACCCTCTCCTGCAATCCCTTAATGTAAAGTTCACAATGATTGGCACGACAGCGCTGATTAATAATCATCAATAATCGCAATCCACTTGAGGATATGTAATCCAACTGGCTGCAGTCTATCACGATTTCACAGTCACTATAGTCGAAAAGTGGTTCCACTTCCTTTGCTATATGTGATGCCACAGAGGCATCAAGGCGCCCGTCAAGTATCAGGGTTACGCGTTTATCGTCTTCTTTTTTGATTATTGCATTCATACTCTCTCTTCGGTTTAATGGTTTTCTAAAGATTCTTTGTCATCGTCAGCACATTCTGTCCATCAATGCGTTGATAGCTGATGCTGTCCATATAGTGGCGAATCAAGTAAATGCCAAGTCCTCCAACATTACTTTTCTCAATAGGCTGGGCTACATCTTTGTTTTTAACAGATGTTGGGTCGAATGGCATACCGTCATCACAGAGCTTAAAGGTAATCTTCTCTTCGTCGGCCATTACCTCTAAAAGGATATTGGCCCGACTGCCCTTCGGATAGGCATAGTTTATCACGTTGACCACTGCCTCCTCAATAGCGATATTCACACCAGCGGTGGTCAGTTCGTTAAAGTGCATGTCCTCACAGACGCTCCTCATAAAGACAGCTAGCGCCGACACTTCCTGCACTTCATTCACAAGCGAGAAACCTCGGTGGTAATGTTTCATATCAGTTTTCCCTTTATAATTGATAGCAAGGAGTGAGATATCATCCCCCTGTGGAGTGTCTCCTACAAAGGTCTGCTCTGCCTGCTGAATGGCCTTAATGAAGGAGCGAGAATCAAGCCGCCTGTGAGCCAGTCTGCTGGCTTCCTGGCGCATCCTGTTTCTACCATACTGCTCATTGGAAACAGTTTCTGCCTCGGTGTGACCATCAGTGTAGAGCAACAGCGTCGTACCTCTGTCAATAAACGCCTTCTGCTCAGTATATTCCCAGTCTGATTTCAAGCCAAGAGGAATATTGTTGTCTACGTACAGGAAGCGGGTATAACCTTCTCTTACCAGCACTGGAGGTTCATGGCCTGCATTGGTATACAACAGGCGACCATTAGCTAAATCAAGCACACCAATAAAGAACGTAACGAACATACATGAGTCGTTGCCTTCGCATACAGAGCGGTTGATATATTCAATAATGAGTTTAGGCGATGCATATGCCATGGATGCACTACGGAACATAGAATGCGCCATAGCCATCACCAGTGCAGCAGGAGCTCCCTTACCAGCCACGTCGCCAATACAAAAGAAAAGTTTCTCGTTACGTATAAAGAAATCAAACAGATCGCCTCCCACCATCTTGGCAGTTACCACCTCACCATAGATGTCTATATCGGTACGCTCTGGGAATGGAGGATAAACCTTAGGTAGCATCTGCTGCTGAATATCACTGGCTATCTTCAATTCCTGCTCCATTGCCGCCTTCGAGGCTGTCGCTTTCTCATAATCTATCAGCGAGATCTGCATATCCTTGAAAGCACTACGTAATGCATCTATCTCGCGACTCTTTACCTCAGGCAACTGCACATCGAATTGTCCTTTAGCCACTCGGCCCGCAGCAACTACGAAACGCCTCAACGGCCTCATACTTTTCTTTATGAAATGATGACACAACATATAGACAATCGACAAGCCGATGAATAGGACTGCCAATATAATAGCCGCCAACATGTTACCGTTATGATAGATAATAGCTTCAGGCACAACTATCACGACAGTCCACTCTGCGTATTTCACAAACGAATAGAACATCCATGAGTCGATGCCGTCGTTTTGCAACCTACAGGAGCCACTCTCGCCCTGAAGCATCTTCCGGGCTACCACATCGTCAAGCGTATCGGGACTCTGTGCAGTAATCTCCTGAAATTTCTTTTTCAATACACGGCTCTCGTCCGGATGAATCAGGTAGGAACCGTCGTTATCGATGATAAAGCTGTATGACTGCTCCTTGAATCCTTTTTCAAAACGCTCGTGGTTTTCTGCATCCACACGCTGATGCCTCTGTCGCAGCCATTCCAGCGATACGTCAGCACCCAGCATACCCACTTTTCGACCACTACGATCGTGGATGTGCGTCGCATACGTCGTCGTCAGCTGACGAGACGCCTCTCTGTCGAAATAAGGAGGCGTCCAGTCCCCCTCAGAACTCTTGAAAGCATCCTTATACCACGAATGAATCTGAAAGTCGGGATGGTTCTCGTTCATCTGTCTGCCTCTCACCATCTCTCCAGAGTCACGCCAGGCACAGATTTCAAACTCATGTCCCTTCTCAGGATAGACGTCTGGCTCGAATATCAATCGGCAGCTCGACATATACATGTTCTGGCTCACCATTCGCTCCAAATGCGCCTGCAACTTATCGGGATCATCGATATCACGCTCAATAATATTCACGTTGTTGATGGCCGCCACATACACATCCGACAGCACACCGCGTATTTTCTCGTTAGCATGAAGTATAATACCCTCGTAGCGCGACTCCGCTTCACGGGCCATAGAATCTTTAGTTATCACATAGACTGTAATCATAATGACTGCCGACAAAGCGATTAACACAGCCATAATTCTAAGACTCAATCTATTTGCAATAGATTTCTTCTTCATCGTTACTTATTGGTTAGATATAGACTTTGACTGCAAATATAAGCACTATTTCCGAAATATGCAAGTTTTTATACTAAAAAATACATGTTAAACAAAAAAGCCGTTCTACAGGAGAACGGCTATATAAATACAATAATAAAAATTAGCTGAGTTTGTGGATCACCAAGCCTGAACGGAGTTTCGGCTCGAACCATGTAGCCTTGGGAGGCATAATCTTACCACTGTCGGCAATGTCCATAATCTGTTGCATAGATACGGGATAAAGCGCCAAAGCAGCACGCATCTCGCCAGAGTCTACACGACGCTTCAACTCACCGAGTCCGCGAAGTCCACCAACAAAGTCAATACGCTGAGATGAACGCAAATCGCCGATATTTAAAATCTCATCGAGAATCAGACGACTCGAGATGTCAACATCAAGCACACCAATAGGATCGTTGTTATCGTAAGTACCCTGTTTAGCCTTAAGACTATACCAGTGCTCATCAAGATAGAGTGAGAATTCATGCAACTGCTGTGGCTTATAAATCTCGGTTCCTTTATCCTCAACCTCGAAGTTCACCTGAAGGGCAGCCAGGAACTCCTCAGACGACATCCCATTGAGGTCTTTAACAACACGGTTGTAGTCAAGAATCGTAAGCTGTGAAGCCTGGAAACAAACAGCCATGAAGTAGTTATATTCCTCGGTGCCGTTGTGGTTGGGGTTCTGCTTCTGCTTTTCTGCTCCGACAAGAGCTGCAGCAGCTGAACGATGATGGCCATCGGCAATATAGAGTGACGGCATCTTAGCAAACTCATCGGTGATGGTCTGCATGTCTTTATCATCACTGATTACCCAGAACTGATGGCGGAAACCGTCAATAGGGGCTATGAAATCATACTCGGGCTCAGTAGCGGCATAACGCATGATGAGCTGATCGAGGGTTGCATTGTCGGGATAGGCAAAGAATACAGGCTCGATGTTGGCATTATTCACACGAACATGCTTCATACGGTCTTCCTCCTTATCACGGCGGGTAAGCTCGTGCTTCTTGATATTGCCCTTCATGTAATCGTCTACATAGGCACCAACCACCAGTCCGTACT
>Ga0310786_10006482_pt1 | contig 15542 bp, 15 predicted proteins | sample AusTroGonzalo_MG_FD_203881 | JGI IMG/M metagenome (GOLD analysis project Ga0310786, IMG submission 203881) | Bovine rumen microbial communities from tropical cattle in Woodstock, Queensland, Australia - Gonzalo_03 (v2) (version 2) | ecosystem: Host-associated > Mammals > Digestive system >... | reverse complement strand
CCATATCAGGTGGTTATTGCAGCGGGGTCCCACCTCTTCCCATTCCGAACAGAGAAGTTAAGCCCGCCTGCGCCGATGGTACTGCAATGCAATGCGGGAGAGTAGGAAGCCGCCGTCTTTTTAAGTGTGAGCCTCGAGTCAGCAATGACCCGAGGCTCTTTTTGTATGGAGTAACAAAGTTTTTATGATAATTGTTGGGAATTTCGCATTAATTTTGTAACTTTGCCAACAATGAATAGAAAAAAACTTTTTTTCATCCTTACATTATTCCTGGTATTGGTGATGTTTGGTAGTTGTGCTTCTTCTGAAGAGAGGGCAGCACAGAAAGCAGATTTTGCCCGAAAGGTAAAAGTCTCCCTTGATCAAAGAGTGTTTAAGATCAGTGTTAATAGGATGATACCGATGAGCGGTAGTAGCAGAAGTGTTTCTTATGGTTATTCTGTGGAAGTCAAGAATGACTCACTGTTTTCGAACCTGCCGTACTTCGGAAAGGCATATCAGGTGCCCTATGGTGGCGGTAAAGGTCTGACTTTCAATGCTCCTATTAGTCATTATCAGGAGTCGCAGAAGAAAAACGGTGCGAGACAGATCGATATAGAAGTGAAGAACGATGAGGATACCTACAGTTATCAGATGACTGTCTATGATAACGGCAGTTCTTCTATTAACGTACAAGGCCGTCAAAGGGAGGGCATCTCTTATTCTGGAGAAGTGGTATTTGATAGTAAATGATAATAAAAAAACTAAACAAAAGATATGAAAAAAGAGACGCTGATTTTAATGTTGCTCCTGGTGGGGCTGGTGGCAAATGCACAGACATACAAGACTGTAAAGGATATAGCCTATACTACAAAGAATGATGCTTATGCCCAGGAACGTCTGAAACTGGATGTGTATTATCCTGAGGGGGCAAAAGACTGTCCTGTCATCGTTTGGTTCCATGGTGGTGGTATTGAGGCTGGCCAAAAGGAGATTCCCGAGAAACTGAAGAATAAAGGCTACGTGGTAATTGGTGCCAATTACCGTTTGTTGCCTAAGGCGACGATTGATAAGACACTTGACGATGCGGCAGAGGCTGTGGCCTGGGCGTTCCGTCATGCTGCAGAATATGGGGGCGATCCGAAGAAGATAGTGGTGACGGGTCATTCTGCTGGAGGTTATCTTGCTATGCTGCTCTGTTTGAATAAGGCTTGGCTGAAGGCGTATGATGTGGATGCGGATGAGGTGTGGATGTATGCACCTTTTAGTGGCCAGGCTGTAACCCATTATAATGTTCGTAAGATGCGTGGTATTGGTCCGCTTCAGGTGGTGATCGATGAGTATGCACCGATTTATTGGGTGCGTCCTGACTGTCCGACATTTGTACTGATCTGTGGAGATCGTGAACAGGAACTCTTGGGTAGATATGATGAGAATCAGTATCTGGCACGTATGATGAAATTGGCCGGTCATAAGAAGACCTATCTCTATGAGTTGGATGGACATGATCATGTCTCCATGGTGGAACCTAGTTTCCATATCTTGGAGACACATATCAAGCAACTGTTAGAGGAAAAGAAATAAAGTATGTTTGTTTGATCAAAAATTTTGAATTATGGGGTGGTTGGATATTAGTGCTGTTGTGATTCTGATAATCATCGGCGGCGTAATCTACTGGAATAAAGTAAAAGGATAAAGCTTTGTTGAAATGAAGATAAGGATGTTGATGACTGTCATGGCGTTGGCTATTGTGGTTGGTGCCAGGGCAGGACAGGTGGGAGAGAAACAGGCCCGTCAGAAGGCATCGGCTTTCATGACAGGGCAGGCAACGACGCGTGGAGAGATCTCGATGACGAGAGTCTATCTGCCGTTGCAGACGAAGAGTACGATATGGTCGGTAACAGATGCACCGATATATGTGTTTAACTATGATGGTGGCGGTTATGTGATTGTATCTGGTGATGACCGTACAGCAGATATCCTTGGTTTCAGTGAAAATGGACATATCGATGCAGACCGTCTGCCTGTCAATATGAGGAACTGGCTGCAGGGCTATGCTACGAAGATTGAACGTATTCCTGTTACGGCTGTACCTCATCGCAAGGCAACGACAAGGGGTGGGAGTAAGGCAAATATCGCTACGAAGATGAAGACGGAATGGGGACAGAGTAATCCTTATGATCTCCATACGCCAGAGTTGGCTTTTAAGTGGAAAACTAAAGATACCATTGTCCATGCTGCTACAGGCTGTGTGGCCACAGCCATGAGTATGGTGATGCATTATTATCAGTATCCTTCTAAGTTGAAGAAGGCCATTGCCAGTTATGAAGGCACTTGTGACATTCCTGTGACTGATGGTGAGACAGAGGATACCATCAAAAATGTCAAGTGGAAGACGGAGGATATCGCTGCCGGTACTTCTATCGACTGGGATCATATGACCGACAAGTATAATCGGAAAAGTACGGACGAAGAGAAAGAAGCCGTTTCCCGTATCATGCAGTATAGTGGTTGTGCAGCCCAAATGGATTATGGTTATGACGGTTCGAGTGCAGATAACGGGCGTATGATGGTAGGTCTGAAGGAAGTCTTTGGCTATAATGATGTCTATATGCTGAACGATTTTGAATTCGATGATCAGGGCTGGGTGGAAGCTGTGTATCATGAGATGTCGGAGGCAGGTCCTGTATTGTTTGGCGGACAATCTCCTACTAATGGCGGACATGAGTTTGTGCTTGATGGTTATATGTCGAAAGACGGTAAGGACTATTTCTATGTGAACTGGGGCTGGGATGGCGAAGACAATGGATATATGCTACTCAGTGTGATGGAGCCAGGCTGGATTTTCGACGATGACGGTAATCCTGAGGGATTTACGGAATATCAGGATATGGTCTGTGGCTTGGGACATGACGGAAAGGGTTATACCACCGTACCAAGTCTTACGTTATATAACGACAATCTTGACTTCGGTGTGGAAGGCAAACAATATAGTCGTAGCTCAAAATCGGCTTCTTTCCAAGTGTCAGACTACTACATCTCCTTCTGGAACTTTCACCTGCCGGAACTGACGGTAGTGCCTGCTATCGGTGTGTATGATAAAAATAATAAACTGGTGGACTACACAACCATGTCTGATTCGAAAGGAATGTCCTTTGAATGGGGGGCAGGCGGTTATCTTGAATCCGCTGATAAGGATGACACTTTCCCCATAGGCAGAGGTCTTGATGACGGCACTTATACCGTTAAGGCTATCACCCAGAAGCCTAATAGTAATAATTGGATACCGATGCAGGATACGGAAAAATTTGCTGTAACAATGACAGTTTCTGGCAATAAGTGTAGTTTTAAATCCGGTGGTACGACAGCGATCCGCCAGGTGGTGGCAGAAACAATAGAGAAAACCGATAATGCTTGGTATTCTCTTTCTGGCACCCGTCTGAGTGGCAAACCTACCACCCGTGGTATCTATATCCATCAGGGACGCAAGGTGATGATCACCCCTTAGCGGCGCTTGAGCACCAACTTCGAAGGCAGTTTCTGCCACTTCCCCTCCTTGGGAACTTTTAACGTACTTCCCTCTACCTGTTTCAGCACGTAGAGGGAATCGTTTTCTGCTGTCAGCGTAGCAGTCAGATCCTCACTGCCATAATCGTTGATCATCTGCAACTCTGCCTTATTGCCATCAATCTTAGCAGAAGTGATCAACCAACAGAAGGAGTTATGTTTCTTTCCTAAATAGCCAGGCAACTCTCCATAGAGATCCTGCCCTGGTACGGTGATACTCTCGTCATAGAGGTCAAGACGCATAAATACCTCATATTCATTATTATATAGGTACGCGCGAAAAGGCTTTGCGGTTTTCTGTGCGGAAGCCGACAGAAGTGCGAACAGACAGGCTGCTGATATCAAAAATAACTTCTTCATATTCAGTTCATTTCTTATTTGCTGACAAAGTTACTAATCTAAATCATTTTTTCATAATTTGGATTAAAAATATTAGGTAAAAAGTGGTGGATTTTAAAATTAATTAAGTAACTTTGCGGCCAATTATAATTTGAATATGGTAAAAGAGCAGTTATTACCAGACTACATCTTCGAGTCAAGTTGGGAAGTCTGCAATAAGGTAGGGGGAATCTATACAGTCCTTTCGACGCGTGCCAAGACCCTACAAGAGGCACTTCAGGATAAGATTGTTTTCATCGGTCCTGATTTTTGGAAAGAACAAGAGAGTCCTTATTTCAAGGAGGATAAAACCCTCTTTGCCAATTGGCAAAGTGAGGCTAATAAACAAGGGCTCAAAGTCAGGGTAGGACGTTGGACCGTACCTGGCGAACCCATCGCGATCTTAGTTGATTTCAATCCGTACTTCGAGAAGAAGGACGAAATATATGGTTGGTTGTGGGAGCACTACCAGGTGGATTCGTTGCATGCCTATGGCGACTACGACGAGGCCTCGATGTTCTCATATGCTGCAGCCCTTGTGGTAGAGAGTTTCTATAACTATTATCTCGACCTGTCGAAGAAAGTCATCTATCATGCCAATGAGTGGATGTGCGGACTGGGTGCACTCTATATCAATAACAAGTTGCCCCAGATCGGTACCATCTTTACGACTCATGCCACAAGTATCGGCCGATCCATTGCTGGTAACATGAAACCCCTCTACGACTATCTGTTTGCCTATAATGGTGACCAGATGGCTGGCGAATTGAATATGCAGTCGAAGCACTCGATTGAGAAGCAGACGGCTCACTTCGTAGATTGCTTCACAACGGTGAGCGACATTACTGCCAAGGAGTGTGTAGAGTTGCTTGACAAACCTGTGGATGTGGTACTGCCCAATGGCTTCGACGACAGTTTCGTGCCCAGTGCCCAGACCTTCAGCCGCAAGCGTAAGGCAGCCCGTAAGAAGATGTTGGATATTGCTAATGCCCTGTTGGGTGAGGATCTTGGTGACGATACACTGCTGATCTCTACCTCAGGACGTTATGAGTTCCGTAATAAGGGTATCGACGTGTTTGTGGAAGCCATGAATCGTCTGCTGCGCGATCGTGACCTGAAGAAGAAGGTGGTAGCCTTCATCGAGGTGCCCGGTTGGGTGGGAGAGCCCCGTAAGGATCTGCAGGAGCGTTTGAAGAGCGGACAGAAATACGACACACCGTTGGATGTGCCTCAGGTGACACACTGGCTCCACAACATGAGCCACGACAACGTGTTGGGTATGATGAAATACTACGATATGCACAACCGTCAGGATGAGAAGGTGAAGGTGATCTTCCTGCCTTGTTATCTCGATGGTAAGGATGGTATCGTGAATCTCACTTATTACGATATTGTGCTGGGTAACGACCTGTGCATCTATCCCTCATACTATGAGCCTTGGGGCTATACCCCGTTGGAGGCTGTGGCATTCAAGGTGCCTTGTATCACCACCGACCTCGCAGGTTTCGGACTCTGGGCTAACACCGTGTTTGGCAAGTATGGTGAGATTGAGGATGGTGTGAAGGTGATCCACCGCACTGACTATAACTACTCGGAGGTAGCTGATAACATTAAGGACACTGTGGCTGCTTATTCCACGATGGATAAGAAGCAGATCGACGCTTGCCGCAAGCATGCAGGAGAACTGTCGAAGAAAGCCCTTTGGAACGAGTTTATCAAATACTATTATGAGGCTTACGATATCGCCTTGACGAAAGCTGAGGCACGTAAGCAGGCAATGAAATAACAATTAGAAACAAATTCATAAATTGAGAGAATATGAAAATTAAAGCTGATTACACAAATGCTCCCTCGTGGAAGATTCTGACCGTCAAGGCCACCCTTCCTGAGGAACTGAAGTGTTTGGATGAGATTGCCCACAACATGTGGTGGGTGTGGAACTTCGAGGCTCGTGACCTGTTCCGTGACCTTGACCCTGAGCTTTACCATGATGTGAAGCACAACCCCGTGATGCTGCTTGAGCGTCTGAGCTTTGAGCGTAAGGAGGAGATCCTGAAGGATAAGGCGCTGATGAAGCGTATCAAGAGCGTTTACGACATGTTCCGTAAGTATATGGACGTGAAGCCCGATAGCAAGCGCCCCTCTGTGGCTTACTTCTGTATGGAGTATGGTATCCACTCTGCCTTGAAGATCTATTCTGGTGGTCTGGGTATGCTCGCCGGTGACTACGTGAAGGAGGCTTCCGACTCTAATGTCGATATGTGTGCCGTTGGTTTCCTGTATCGTTTCGGCTATTTCACACAGAGTCTTTCTATGGATGGACAGCAGATTGCCAACTACGAGACTCAGAACTTCGGTTCTCTGCCTATCGAGCGCCAACTTGATAAGGACGGCAATCCTCTGGTGATCGACGTGCCTTACACCAACTATCAGGTTCACGCTTATGTCTGGCGTGTGAACGTGGGTCGTGTGAAACTCTATCTGCTCGATACCGACAACGAGATGAACTCTGAGTTCGATAAGCCTATCACTCACGCCCTCTATGGTGGTGACTGGGAGAACCGTCTGAAGCAGGAGATTCTGCTGGGTATCGGTGGTATGCTGCTGTTGAAGAAACTCGGCATCAAGAAAGATATCTATCACTGTAACGAGGGTCACGCAGCACTCTGCAACCTGCAGCGTCTGTGCGATTATATCGAGGAAGACGGTCTGTCATTCAATCAGGCTATGGAACTGGTTCGTGCCAGCGGTCTCTATACCGTACATACCCCTGTGCCTGCAGGTCACGACTACTTCGACGAGGGCCTCTTCGGTAAGTACATGGGTGGCTATCCCGCCAAGCTGGGAATCACCTGGGACGAGTTTATCGGCATGGGTCGTACCAATCCCGACGACCATGGCGAGAAGTTCTGTATGTCAACCTTCGCCTGCAACACCTGTCAGGAGGTTAATGGTGTATCTATGCTTCACGGCTGGGTATCTCAGAAGATGTTCGCTCCCATCTGGAACGGTTACTATCCTGAGGAGAACCACGTGGGCTACGTCACCAATGGTGTTCACTTCCCCACATGGGCTGCTGCTGAGTGGCGTGCACTCTATGGCAAGTACTTCGATGAGAAGTTCATGAGCGATCAGTCTAACGAGGAGATCTGGCACGGTATCTACAACTGTCCCGATGAGGAGGTTTGGGCTACCCGTAAGGCTCTGAAGGAGAAACTGTTCGATTATATCAGGGTACAGTTCCAGGAGACTTGGTTGAAGAACCAGGGTGATCCTGCACGTGTTGTGAAGTTGTTGGAGCGCATCAACCCCAATTCTCTGGTGATCGGTTTCTGCCGTCGCTTCGCTACCTATAAGCGTGCCCACCTGCTGTTCACCGATTTGGAGCGTCTTGATAAGATTGTCAACAATCCTGAGCGTCCCGTTATGTTCCTCTTCGCTGGTAAGGCTCACCCCGCTGATGGTGCAGGTCAGGGTCTGATTAAGAAGATCTTCGAGATCTCTCAGATGCCTCAGTTCCAGGGTCGAATTATCTTCCTTGAGGACTACGACTTCCTGCTGGCTCGTCGTCTTGTATCAGGTGTTGATATCTGGATGAACACGCCGACTCGTCCGCTCGAGGCATCAGGTACGTCTGGTGAGAAGGCCGAGATGAACGGTGTTGTCAACCTGTCTGTGAAGGACGGTTGGTGGCTGGAGGGCTATCGTGAGGGTGCTGGATGGGCTCTTACCGAGAAGCGCACCTACCAGAACCAGGGCTATCAGGATCAGCTCGATGCTGCTACCATTTACAGCCTGCTGGAAAATGAGATCGTACCTCTCTATTATAATAAGGATAAGAAGACTGGTATCTCTAAGGGCTGGATCAAGGTGGTGAAGAACTCAATCGCTCAGATTGCTCCTCACTACACAATGAAGCGTCAGCTCGACGACTACTATTCTAAGTTCTACGAGAAGGAGGCTAAGCGCTTCAAGGAACTGACGAAGAACAACAACAAACTGGCTAAGGAGATTGCTCAGTGGAAGGAAGCCGTTGTAGAGCGTTGGGATGCCATCAATGTGGTATCATGCGAGTGGACCTTCCCTGCAGCAGGTGCCGAGGCTGGTCAGAAGTACACCCTGAAGTATGTCATCAACGAGCAGGGTCTCGATGATGCCATTGCTCTGGAGAAGGTGAACGTACTCGTTGACAAGGATGGCAATGAGAAGGTATTTAGTGTAGAGCCTCTGACCATGACTGGTCACGAGGGTAACAACTACACCTTCGAGGCTCAGTTGGCTCCGCGTCAGTTCGGTCAGTACAAGAGTGCCATCCGTATGTATCCTAAGAACAAGAACCTGCCTCACCGCATGGATTTCTGCTACGTGAAGTGGCTGGAGTTGCCTGAATGTAACAACTAATGTGAGACAGCAAGTATAAACGAAGCGCCCGGGTTTACTTAAACTCGGGCGCTTTATAATTCTCGTTGATGTATTTCCCTAAGGGATTGTCCTTATTGCGTTGTGCGGTGTTTAGGATACAGGCCGACATCTTGCGGTGCAGACTGTCCACACGGTTGGCCAGCGCCTTCTGGGCAGTGGTGTCGGCAGCAGGATGCCGTAGCAGCCTGGCTACCTCATAGCCCATCATCTCAACTGAATCCGTCAGCTGTTGCCATTCGTTGTTGAGCCTCGTACCTGATACGCGTGAGGTGCCGGGTTGACTGTTCAGTTCGATGGTGATGGTGCCAGGCTCCGTAAAGAAACTCACCTGACAGGCTGGCGCCTTTTTCGCCATCACACTATAAAGTCCAGTCTCCCTGATCTCACCATAGAAAGAGAACTTGCCGTTGCTGACCGTTGAGATGGCAATAGGCTCTCCGCCTTCCTTCATCAGGCAGATGGTGTCTCCCTCAGCAAAGGAACGGGCAAAGCCGTCAATCTGATACGTATTGGACTGGCAGGAGCAGAGCAAGATGCCCGCTGCTGCCAGTCCGTAAAGGGATCTGATACTCATATTAGATGATATAGAGATCGCTGATGCTCTTGTTGTCGATAACACGACGGATGGCCTCGGCAAACATATCGGCTACAGAGAGTTGCTTCACCTTGGCGCAGCGCTGGGTATAGGGGATCGAGTCGGTGAAGATGATTTCCTCAAGGGCAGACTCCTGTACACGATCGCTGGCAGGCCCACTCATCACGCAGTGCGATGCACAGGCTCTCACGGTCTTGGCACCGTGCTCCTTCATCAGGTCAGCAGCCTTGGTGATGGTACCAGCGGTATCCACCATATCATCGATGACCACCACGTTCTTTCCTGCCACGTCACCAATGATCTGCATCGAAGCCACGACGTTGGCTCTTGCACGCGTTTTGTTGCAGAGCACGAGCGGGCATCCGAAATATTTGGCGTAGGTGTTGGCTCGTTTCGATCCGCCCACGTCAGGCGATGCGATTACAAGGTCCTCGAGGTTCAGACTCTCCAGATAGGGGATGATCACATTCGATGCGTAGAGATGATCCACAGGCACATCGAAGAAACCCTGGATCTGGTCTGCATGCAGGTCCATTGTGATCACACGGTTCACGCCAGCCACACTCAGCAGGTCGGCAATGAGTTTAGCGCCGATACTCACACGGGGCTTGTCCTTACGATCCTGTCGTGCCCATCCGAAGTAGGGGATGACGGCATTGATCGTACGGGCTGATGCACGCTTGGCAGCATCAATCATCAACAGCAGTTCCATCAGGTTGTCGCTGTTGGGGAAAGTGCTCTGCACGAGGAAAATGTCTCTTCCTCGGATGCTCTCCTCATAACTGACGGCAAACTCGCCATCTGAAAACTTCGTAATTAGTAACTGTCCTAATGGGCAGCCCAGACTTTGACAGATCTTCTCTGCCAGGTACTTCGTAGCAGTACCCGAGAATACCATGTAAGAGTTTTTATCAGACATCTTATAATTTTTAAGTTAATCAATCATCTTCAGCAGACGCTCGAAATGGTTCAGCAGCGCCTTATAGTCAATCTCGTTGTGGATGTTGAAGCGGTTCCACAGATCGCCGCAGATCACCACGCCACCGAAGCCCAACTCCTTCATCTCCTTCACGTTGTCGATGTTCATACCACCCAGGGCAAACACCTTCTTATCGATCAGTCCCTCTTTCGACGCTGCCTCCAGTTCCTCACGTGTGAACGACGATTTCTCGTCCTTATTCGTTTGACTGTCATAGATGGAGTGCAGGAACACGTAGTTCGACTGCTTCTTCGCCTCCTTCAGTTCACTGATGGCATGACAGGTGCGCGACACATTACCTTTATAGCCTACTGGCGGCTCGGTATGGGCATCGTCGATATGGATGCCTCTCAGGCGGAATTCCTCTTTCAGATAAAAATGTCCGTGCACGGTAATTCTGTTGCGATAATCGTCGCCCAGCAATGTCAGCAACCGCTCCGAATACATCGGAGAGGCGCCTGGTTTATAGAGGTGCAGGTTCTCCAAGCCCTCCTCAAAGAGGTTGGCAAGTATCTTGTCTTCTTCCACGAAGAAGGTGGGTTTGGTCATTACGATGAGCTTCATTTCCAGTATCTCTTCTCTTTCCGATGTGCAAACTTACACATTTTTTTCGATATTGGCACGACTTTCGCTAAAAAATTGCCTCTGGAGGTGCATTTTTCAGAAAAATGTCGTAATTTTGCACGCTGAAAGTAAGAAAAAGGATAAAAAGTTAAATCATAAAAATTAAAATCGAAAATGAAAGCATTTGTTTTTCCCGGACAGGGAGCACAGTTTGTAGGAATGGGTAAGGATCTGTATGATAACAACCCATTGGCTAAGGAACTTTTTGAGAAGGCTAACGACATTCTTGGTTATCGCATTACCGACATCATGTTTGCCGGTACCGATGACGATTTGAAGCAGACAAAGGTGACACAGCCTGCTGTCTTCCTGCATAGCGTTATCTCAGCTCTCTGCATGGGTGAGGCTTTCCAGCCCGAAATGGTGGCTGGTCACTCTCTGGGTGAGTTCTCAGCCCTCACCGCTGCTGGTGCCCTCAGTTTCGAGGATGGTCTGAAACTGGTCTATGCCCGTGCGATGGCTATGCAGAAGGCCTGTGAGGCTCAGCCCTCTACGATGGCTGCAATCATTGCACTGCCCTTCGATAAGATTGAGGAGATTTGTGCTGAGGTCAGCAAGATGGGTAAGGGCGTGGTCGTTCCCGCCAACTACAACTGCCCTGGTCAGCTTGTTATCTCTGGTAATATTGAGGCCATTGAGGAGGCCTGCAAGCAACTCTCAGAGGCTGGTGCCAAGCGCGCCCTGGTGCTGAAGGTGGGTGGTGCCTTCCACTCTCCGCTGATGCAGCCTGCCAAGGATGAACTTCAGGCAGCCATCGAGGCAACGGAAATTAAGACCCCGAAGTGCCCCGTCTATCAGAACGTGGATGCGAAGCCTCATACCGATGCTGCTGAGATCAAGGCCAACCTGATCGCACAGCTCACTTCTTCAGTACGCTGGGCACAGAGTGTTCAGAATATGATTGCCGATGGTGCCGACGACTTCACTGAGTGTGGTCCTGGTAAGGCCCTGCAAGGCATGATCGTGAAAATCAACAAAGAAGTTTCTGCTCATGGCATCGAATAAACTAATTGTTTATCAGGTCTTTACGCGGCTTTATGGCAATCGTAAGGTCACTCGCAAGGAGTACGGCACGATTGAGGAGAATGGCTGCGGTAAACTGAACGACTTCACGCCCACCACCCTGAAACGTATCAGGGAGATGGGCGTGAGCCATATTTGGTACACGGGTGTGATCCGTCATGCCTCCCAGACCGACTACTCCGCCTATGGTATTCCCCGTCAGCATCCTGCCGTCGTGAAGGGTAGGGCAGGCTCGCCTTACGCCATCACCGACTACTATGACATCGATCCAGATTTGGCCACCGATGTCAACCAGCGCATGCAGGAGTTTGAGGCTTTGGTGGTACGCAGTCACAAGGCTGGTCTGAAGGTGATCATTGACTTCGTGCCCAATCACGTGGCACGTCAGTATCACTCCATCTGCAAACCCGAAGGTGTGAAGGATCTGGGTGAGGAAGACAACCCTCAACTTGGTTTCGATCCACAGAACAATTTTTATTACTGTCCCGGTCAGCGCTTCACTCCTTATTTCGACCTCTATCACGGCGAACAGGAACCCTATCTCGAAGAGCCTGCCAAGGCCACGGGTAACGACTGCTTCCATAATGCGCCAGGCATGAATGACTGGTATGAGACCGTGAAACTTAACTATGGTCTCGACTACTATGCAGGTCGTGTGGGCCATTTCAAGCCCATCCCCAATACCTGGGACAAGATGACCGACATTCTGCTCTTCTGGGCGTCAAAGGGTGTCGATGGCTTCCGCTGCGATATGGCGGAGATGGTACCTGCCGAATTCTGGCATTGGGCCACTGATAAGGTGAAGTTCCGCTATCCCGAGATGCTCTTCATCGGCGAGGTGTATAACCCTGCCGAATACCGCAATTACCTCTCTGCGGGCTTTGACTACCTCTATGACAAGGTTGGTATGTACGACACCGTTCGTGCCGTTATTTGCGGACACCAATCTACTCATGCTATCACAGGTGCTTGGCAGCAGACCGACGACATCCGTGACCACATGCTCTACTTCCTCGAGAACCACGACGAGCAGCGCGTGGCCAGCAGTTTCTTTGCCGGCAATGGTCGTAAGGGTGTGCCAGGATTGGTGGTTTCAGCCCTGCTGCAGCAGAATCCGTTGATGATCTATGCAGGTCAGGAATATGGCGAACGCGGTATGGACAAGGAAGGTTTCAGTGGACACGATGGACGTACCACCATCTTTGATTACTGGAGTGTGGATACTCTCGTGCGTGCGGCCACCCGTAAGCTTACTGCCGAAGAGCAAGCCCTTAAGGCTGTCTATGATAAGGTTCTCGGCATCGCTGTCAGTCAGCAGACTGTGATCGCAGGCAACTGCTTCGATCTGATGTATGCCAACGGTCATCTGCAGCGCCAGTATGCCTTCCTTCGCAAGGCAGGCAAGGAAGTGCTCTTGGTGATAGTCGATTTTGCTGACAATACGACGATGGTAGATGTTAACATCCCCGCTCATGCGTTCGACTATCTGAAACTCAAAGAGAAGAACGCCATTGCCGTCAATCTGATGGATGATAGCAAGGTGCATATCACCCTGAAACGCGATGCTGCCGTCTCAGTCGAAGTACCCGGCAACGGTGCAGTCGTCCTGAGTTTCAAAGCATAAGAAAACCCCTCCAAATCGGAGGGGTTCTTTTTTACATCTCACTAATGCTTCCTACGCCTGAACGGTGTTTGTCAACCTGTTTGGGATGGCCTGCATACTTCAGCGATCCCACACCTGACACACTGCCTTCCAACTTATTTGATGCATAGCAACTGATGCTGCCCACGCCTGATACGGAAGCTTTCACATTCAGCGCTTTCAGATCTTTGGCCTCGATGCTTCCCACGCCGCTGCATATCAGTTCGGCATCGTCGGTGATGCCAGCCACTCTGATTTCACCCACGCCGCTGTTCACCACCTTCAGCCTGTCGGTGTCCAGTTCCTGCATGGTAATGCCGGCAGCGCCGCTATTCTGAATCTTAACCAGGTCGTTGGTATAAACCTTGATCTTGATCTTATGGGCGTCAATATTGATGCTTTTCTTCGTGAAGTTGATTTCGAGTTTGCTGCCCTTGCTCTCAAACTTTAACAGCTCTGCATAGTTCTCGGGTGCCGTCAGTTCCACGGTGCCGTCCTTCTCCTCGCTCTGAATCAGTTCCACGATGCCTAAGCAGTTCATGTGCACCTCTTCAAACGGTGTCAGCTTATACGTCTCGCTCACGATCTCATCACTTGGTTCGATATGTTCGCCACTTCCCCAGCTGCCGATGCCGATATTACACGAAGTCAGCGTCAGCATACTGACCATCAAACACAATACATTTTTCATATACTTCCACATTTTAATTTTTAAATCTTTGTCTATTTGACGTGCTAACCCACCAAAAAGTTGCAAAACATTTGTTTTATTTCGATTTAATTTGTATTTTTGCGCCAAAAATTAAAAGAAAATGGCCGATTATATACTCAATGACCATAACAAGGAGGAGTTTCCCCCAGCGCACACCGCCGAGCATCTGCTGAATCAGACGATGCAGCGTATTTTCGGTTGTGAGCGCTCCTATAATGCCCATATCGAGCGGAAGAAGAGCAAGATGAGCTTTCATCTCGACCAGAAACCTAGTCGCCAGGAAGAAAAGGAAATTGAGCGTCGCATGAACGAACTAATCGAAGAAGATTTGCCTGTGACGTTTGAGTTCGTTACCCGTGATGAACTGCCTGAGGAGATTGATCAGACTCGCTTGCCCGACGATGCCTCCGATACCATCCGACTCGTGCGTATCGGCGACTACGACGTCTGTCCCTGCATCGGCAAACATGTCCGCAGCACTTCACAGATTGGCCGTTTCGAGATGCTCGGCACCAATTGGGATGAACACGAACGATCCTTCCGTGTCCGCTTCAAAATCATATAAAAACTTGTGAAACGATGATTATTTAATCATTTCTTCCATCCACGACGCATTCTATTTTTCGTATAAATTTTAATTTTTTCATCCTGATCACAAACAAAAAGAGAGAATGAGCCATGGGACCCATTCTCTCTTCATATTGATAGAGGATGTTTATTCGATGACTACCAGTGCATCGTCTTCCATCACACTCTCACCGACCTTTACGCATACGGCGGTTACCTTACCGGCTTTCTCAGCAGTCAGGTTGTTGGCCATCTTCATAGCCTCCAGCACAACCACTGTGTCGCCTACCTTTACCTCGTCACCTACAGCCACAAGGACATCGGTGATTACACCAGGAAGTGGAGCCTTCACGGCATTGGCCTTATTGACAGCAGCCTTATTGGCAGCAGGTGCATCGTCGCTGGCAGCGGCAGTGGCCTTCACGACAGGCTTCTTTTTCTCCGGCTCGGGCTGTTTCTCCATTTCAACAGTGTAGGTCTCGCCATTAACGGTCAGCGTGGCAATATTATCCTTGATATCGCCTACCACGACCTCATACTTGTTACCATTGATGGTATATTTGTATTCTTTCATGCTTTTACGGATGTTGTGTGAATGTTTGCGCATAGCCGTTCCACTGTGTGGGGCGCGCGTTAATTGTAATGATGCCGGTCTCCACATCATGGACATTGTTGCCCAGATGCTCGTGGAGCGCCATAGCAATCGCAGCATATACTTCGTTGTTCATACGCGTGATAATTACATTGGAATATTACCATGTTTCTTAGCGGGCAGGGCATCGCGCTTGGTAGCGAGTTGAGCCAGACCACGACAGATGCGGAAACGGGTGTTACGCGGCTCGATCACATCATCGATGTAGCCATACTTGGCTGCCTGATAAGGATTAGCGAAGAGTTCGTTGTACTCATCCTCCTTCTCAGCGATGAAGGCCTTCACATCCTCACCAGCCTCCTTCTTAGCCTTAGCCTCCTTAGCGTAGAGCACTGCAGCGGCACCAGAAGCACCCATCACAGCGATCTCAGCAGAGGGCCATGCATAGTTCAGGTCGGTGTG
>Ga0310786_10006481_pt1 | contig 15545 bp, 12 predicted proteins | sample AusTroGonzalo_MG_FD_203881 | JGI IMG/M metagenome (GOLD analysis project Ga0310786, IMG submission 203881) | Bovine rumen microbial communities from tropical cattle in Woodstock, Queensland, Australia - Gonzalo_03 (v2) (version 2) | ecosystem: Host-associated > Mammals > Digestive system >... | reverse complement strand
CGCAGAGAACCGAGTCGGCTACGCGCTTTTTCTCCTTCGGCGAAAGCTTCTTCCAGAGGCGCGTAGCGCGGTCGCGCGTCTTCTTGTCGTACTCCTTCTCGGCGCCGGGGCGCTTCAGGTAGAACATGTCGAAGCCCGCGAGCTCGTACTCGTTGTACTCGAGGCAGGTCGAACCGTCGGGAAGAGCGTACTCTAGGTTCGAACGCGTCCAGTCGAGGACGGGCATGAAATTGTAGCAGACCGTCTTGATGCCGCACTTCGCAAGGTTCCTCAGCGTCTGCTTGTAGTTCGCGACGTACTTGAGGTAGTTGCCGGTGTGCTTCTTGATGTCCTCGTGGATCGGCACGGACTCGACGACGCTCCAGGTCATCCCGGCGTCCTTCACCTTCTTCGCGCGCGCCTTGATCTCGGCGACGGGCCAGACTTCGCCCGGCTTCCTCTCGTAGAGCGCGGCGACGATGTCCGTAACGCCCGCCTGGCGGATTTCCTTCAACGTGATCGCATCTGCGTCACCGTACCAGCGCCAACCTTGTTTCATCTCTCAACCCTTTCTCGTTAAAGTTTTTACCAACAACTAATCACTAACTTCCAACCCCTTACAACTCCACTTTCTTGTAGTGCGGCACAAGGCCCTTCATAAAGCACCAGCCAACGATGTACGCGACGGCGCAGTAACCAAATACGATGCAATAGCCAGCCGGCTTGCCAACGAAACCGAGGAACGTCATGGGGTCGGAAACCATCGTGCCACCGGCATTGGCGACAGCCGCGACCATATCGGTCGCCGACACACCCACTTGATTCACAGCCGTAATGACGTCTGGCACCTGCTGCCCCGCATTCTCAATCGCCTTGACGATCGTCTCTACATCTGCGCCAACTGGGATATTCACTCCCTGGGGCACGAATGCCTTTGCGATCTGGACAGGCGCGAGTTCAATGGGCTTTTCGCTTCCAGCAATCGTAAACGATCCGGCTGCCACAGTGAACAGCTTGCCTGCGCATTTGTTCACGAGGAAACTGCCGCAACCGGCGGCGAACTGCGCGATGCCGGTCAGGGTGCCGATCGTCGACTTCGGGAACATGTCGCCAACCACTGAATACATGTTTGCGCTCCACGCCTGATGCCCTGCGCAGGCAAAGCCAATCAGAATCGCGGGCCACCACGCCGAAAACGCCCCGAGGGGTTGTGCACCGAGCGCGAGAAGCGGGAAGCACGCAAAGATGAACATCGCGACCATGCGACCATCATAGGCGTTCATCCCGCGCTTGTCGACCATGTAAGTCGGAATCTTGCAGAGGTAGATCGAGACGAACGTGACGATCGCGTAAAGCGTAAAGATGAGCGCCATGCCCATTCCCGACGAACTCTTGTAGCCAAACTGATCGGAGAAGTAACCGGGAGTCCAGAAGAGGAAAAACCACCACACGCCATCGGTAAGGAAACGACCTAAGACAAGCTCCCACGTCTGCGGGAGGGAGAACGCCTTGAGGTAGCTAATCTTCGGCCCCTCGGCCTCCTTTGCGGTCTCGGCCTCCTTCGACTCGTCGTCGCTCTGGATGTACTTCAACTCCTCGGCGTTGACGTACGGGTTTTCAGTCGGCTTCTTGTAAAGCCACATCCAAAAGCCCATCCACGCAAAACCAAGCACGCCGATGATGATAAAGGACATCTCCCAGCCGAAGTGCTTTGCGATAATCGGAATCGAGAGAGGCGCCGCCAAAGCACCAACCGAGGAACCTGCGTTGAAGATCGAGGTCGCGAACGCACGGTCCTTCTTTGGGAAATATTCCGCCGTCACCTTGATCGCCGCGGGGAAGTTGCCTGCTTCGCCGAGTGCGAGAACTGCGCGGCACGCGAGGAAGAGCCAGACGGACGTCGTGACGCCCATCATCCCGAGGAAGCCGACGGCCTTGAGGGCGGAGGTCCCGACGCCGCATCCGGCATGGAGGCACGCGCCGAGCGACCATATGAAGATCGCCCACAGATACCCCTTCTTTGTGCCGAGCTTGTCGATGAACTTGCCGGCAAAGAGGTTGCACAAGGCGTAGATGATCGAGAACACCGCCGTGATCGTGCCGTAGTCGTTGTCCGTCCACCCGAACACCGGTGCGATGAAGTCCTTGTATGTCAGCGACAGGACCTGCCTGTCGAGGTAGTTCACCGTCGTAGCAAAGAACAGCAGCGAACATATCACCCACCTGAAGTTGCTCATTTTTTTCATCTGCATCCCTTTCTTTTGGTGTATTGTGCGGACAGTTGATATTGTACCATATTCCGTTGATTTCTGCACTACCGGCCCGGCTGGAGGTTTACGGCTTTTCTTCCACCGCCTCCCGCCCGAGAGGCTCCAGAACCACGTTCCTAAACTCGACAGCCCCGCCTTCCGACTGCAGGGCAATGGCGCCCTTTGCCGTCTTCACGCCCCCGACGCGGTTCATCTCGACACCATTCAGGCGGCTGACGACCACGTCGCCGTTCGCTTCGATTTCGAGTGTGTTCCACTCGCCGAACTGCTTTTCGGGGGATGCGGCCTTCGCGGGCACCGCGGCTATGCCTGAAAGAGCGTTGGCGGGGTCATATGGATTGCGCGGCTCAACGCCGTCCAGGACGGATCCGCCTAACGCGAACACGGAGCAGGCGCTATTTGGCTCCAGCTGGTTCTCGTAGCACCTCGGAATGAACGTGCCTGTCTCGGCGGCGAGCCTCACGAACACCCCGGAGTTCGGGCGCGGCGTAGGCCTCCACCAGCGGTACTCGAGCCTTAGCCTGAAATCTGCGAAATCGGCGCGCTTCGTGCGGAGATACCCGAACGGAGTGCCCGTAGTGCGTATCGCCCCGTCGACGACGGCCCACGTGGGCTCCGCCGCGGAATATCCGCCTGTCGCGTCGTGGTCGGCGACGGCCGTCCACCCAGACAGGTCCCTACCGTTGAACAACAGCTCCGCCGCGGGGCACGCGGCCCCGGCGAGCGCCGACAAAGCAAGCACTGTGATTTTCATGCCGTGCATTATACCAAAAAACGGTCAAGGGGCAAAGGCCAGACGCGGCCAGTCGGGGATGAATTCGGCGGCGCCGACGACGACAGTCAGCCCCTCGGCGTCGTCCTCCGGGCAGGAAGGAGCGAACTCGCCGCAGAAAACGCGGATGTCGTACGGCGCGTTCGCGCGCGCCGCAAGCCACTTCCCAGGATGGCTCGGCGAAAGCACGCGCACGTCCGCAAGCAAGGAGAATCGCGCAAGCGCCCCTGCGTCGGCGTCCGCCGCCCGGCCGCACAGCGCAAGACGCCGCACATCGTCCGGCACCGCCTCGATGTCCCGCGCCACCCCGTAGGCGCGCCCCATGCCCTCCGGCGTCGCAGCAAAGCCGCGCAGGAGCCGCCCGAACGCACAGCCCCCCATCGTCTCCGGATCTGCGACGACCCAGGCGGACGGCGAGCCTTCGCCCAGGACGGTCGTGGCCCCGTCAAACGACTTGCGCACAGACATGGCGCCCAGGGGCCTGCAGAAGACGCCCAGCACGGCGACGCCCCCCAGCAGCAGGCAGCCGGAGGACAAGGCCGCCGCCAGAGACACACGACGCATGCGCGCAGTCGCCTCAAGCGCAAACGTCCCGAGCAGCGGGACCAGCATCGCCAGCGGAACCGCGCACACAAGCCATTCCTCCGCCACGGAACTGAAGAACGCCGACGCTGCGAAGCTCGCAAGGACCGCAAGTGGAAGAGGGTCGCCGCGCACCTTCATCCTGACAACGCCCATTCCGAGAAGAAGCAACATGCCGCATGTGTAGGCCGTGCGCTCCGCCCACCCGAGCTCCACGAGCCAGGTTAGATGGCTGTTGACGAGCGTACGGTAGCGCTCGTAGCTGTCAAGGGGCTGGTACCAGCTCATGTATTCGCCGCCCGACGAGCCAAGGCCCCAGCCGCCTGGCGCGTCGACGACCATTGCGGGGACGGACCGCCAGATGGCGAGCCGGTTGCCCACCGAAGCGTCGTCGGCAGGCAAACTGTTCGCCATCCGCCCTGCAAACCCGGTGCACATCGCCGCCACGGCGAGCACGGTGGAAAGTATAGCCGCCGGAAGCATCCGCCGCATCTTGCCCGGTCCCTTCCACGCCCCAGCGCAAAGAACGGCCGCGCCCACCGCGAACGCCACCAAGCCCCCGCGCGAAAAGGTGAGGACCAGCCCGCATCCGACAATGCAGGCCGCCGCGGTGCAGCTCCACCGGATCCATCCTCTCCTGGCTCGCAGAGACGCCGACAGCAGCACAAGAAGCGCAAAAGCCAGGATTGCAGCGGCCTTGTTGGGATTGTCCATCCCGAAGTCCCAGCGCCGGAACGCCGCCTCTGGGGGAATCGAGGTCATTCCGCAATCCAGGCCTCTCGAAGCGGTTTCGGAAGCGGCATGCGGAATTCAGGCGGCACGCACATTGCGTCCTCCCTGGGGTGGACCCCCTGGTTGAAGACGTCTGCGACATACGGCGCAGACTCGAATATCTCGGCCCAGTTTGGCATGGTGGGCTTGCCTCCGTTCATGCTTGTGGCACGTGCGTATTCCCTGAGGGCATAGTCGAAGCACGCGAACCCCAGTGCCGTGACCATAGCATTGCCCTCGTGCCCGAGCCCGGGGAACGCCTTGTAGACGATGGGGTACGACATGGACTTGTCGCGCGCGGCTTCAAAGAACCTGAGCGACCTTTCGTAGCCAAGCTCGTTCTCCCCGGTGGTGACGCACCAGAGTAGCGTAGACGCCTTCTTGACGGGGATGTCGAAGCTGCTCGCTATGTGGACGTGCACGGCCAGGAAGCGCCTTGGACGCCGGAGCGCCAGCCGCTGTGCGTACTGCGCCGCGGCGGAAGACCCCATCATCAGGTACCCGGACTCTGGGATCCCGTGGTTCGCGACGAAGTACTTGACGCCCTTCTCCCATGCCTCGGCGACAAGGTCGAAGTTGTCGTCGAACTTTCGCCTCTTCGCCTTCTGCAGCTCGTCCCAGTTGCGCGACGGGTCCCATTGCTGCTGCGCACGCCAAGCCACCACGGCCAGGTTGCGGGCGGCGGCGAACTCAAGTGCGGGATTGCGGCTCGCAGGGCCAAGCAGCTTGGCGCGTATGTCCCCCGTCCCAGAGCCAAGCATGCAGAGGCACATCACACCATCCACCTTGCCCCCCTCCGGGAGGAGGAGGAACATCGTCAGCTTTTCGTAGCCCTTGAGGTTTACCTTGACGGTTCGCTCGACCAGGCGCGACGACGCCGGGGGGCTCTCCGTGTCGTCCGCCCGCGTCCATTGCGTCAGCAGAAGCGACGCAAGGGCCGCGAGGGCAGCGACTAGCCTCATTCCACGTGGTCCTCTTTGCCGCTTGCGGACCTGCATGCCGGCGGCGGGGTCTGGTCCTGCCCCATGCGCGCGCTTGACTTGCACGGATTCGGCGGCTCCACCGTGTCGGCCTTCGCCCCCTGCCCATGGCACTGGTCGGCCTTTCCGTGCCCGTTGCACGGGTTGCCGTTGTTGCCGGAGCCTTTCCCCTGTATGCCGCCCACAAGCGTGAAGTTCGCCAGCACGCCTGCGGCCAGCAGCTCTCCGGTGAATTTCCTGCGTGTTTTCATTTTCTCTTTCCTCCTTTGTTGCGGTCGATCGTGCCGACCTTGTTGAAGTAGCTGACGCCCTGCCGTATCCAAGCACGCGTATCCTCGCACAGGCGTGGCACCATGCCGAAGGTCCCGTCGGGCCGGGCGACCTCCCACGGACACGGCCCGCCGCAGATCCGGTACGCCCAGCAGGATGCGCAGGTCTTCCTGGTCGCCGCGCGGTAGTCGCGCCAGAACGCCGTGCAGCGCTCTTTGTCCGGGCCGCGGTCAAGCCTGCCGAGCGACCACTTCTCCATGCCCACGAAGCGGTGGCACGGATAGAGCGCGCCGTCTGGCGCCACGGCCATCGCGCCATGGCAGGCGCCGCAGCGCAGCCCCGGCACCTTGTCCGCATGGCATTCCTCGCCCTGGAACTCGCCTATCTCGTCGAACGGGTCGTATATCGGAGTCCTCCCCGCCGCCCGCTCGGAGACCATCCACGGGATTACCTTCTCGCCGACGCAGCGGCGGAACGCGCGGTCGTCTTCTTCGGTGAAGTCGCACGCGCTTGGAAACGCCGGGTTGTACACGGAACCCAGCACGACGCGCGACGCGCCGAACTCCGAGAAGAACCGTATCAGCTCCATTGCATCCGGCGCAGGATGGGCCATGGTGCACCGCACCGTCACCTTCGCCCCGCGCTCCATAAGCCTGCGTATGCCGGCCGCGGCGAGGGCGAAAGACCCTCCGCCTGCGCGCGTGGGGCACTGTCCGTCGTGCAGGGGCTGCGGCCCGTCCAGGCTCACCATGAGGCCGAAGTTGTTTTCGACGATCAAGTCGGCCGTCTCGTCGTCGACGAGGGTCGCGTTCGTCGTCATGGAGTACCCCGCCCTGCGCCCGCGCGCGGCCGCAAGTTCGTTGCAGCGCGCAACTACGCGCCTGACGACAGGCTTGTTCAGCAGCGGCTCGCCGCCGAAGAACGTGACGCGCACGTCGGCCCCCGGATCCGCGGAAGCGAACAGGCCGTCAACCGCCCTGAGCGCGGTCTCCTCCGACATCAGCCCCTTGTCTGGAAGTTCGTCCCGGCACGTTCCGCAGTAGCAGTATCGGCATGCGAGGTTGCACCCCGACGCCACCGAAAGCACAAGCGTGTTGCAAGGCCCGGAGAAACGGCCGTCGAGCTCGGCCTCGAATTCGCCGTCCTCCTTGTCCAGCGGATCCGCCGGCTCGAAGAACCCGGCATCCTCCAGCTTGGCGACGTCTTCCAGGATGTCCGTCGCGGCGGGGTGGCGCCCCGCGAACTCCGCGTTCGCCTCTTCCGCGCCATGCACAAGGCGCAGTTCGAGAAGTTCATGCGCCAGCGGGCTCGTGCCCATGAACCGCCCGGACGCGACATGGTAGGCGAAGCTCGCGCCGCCTTCCCGGAATAGGCAGTACGGCATCATTCCAGAGGGACCTCCTTGCCGTCCACGCGCCTGCGGACAACCCTCCCGTCGTCGTCCAGCCACACCTCGTCCACGACGGCCTTCCTGCCCTCGCGCGAGGCCTTGCGGTAGCAGAGTCGCCTGTCCTTGTTGTACTTGTACTCCGCGTAGACCGACGAACCGTCGCCCCGGGTCTTGCGCATCCACCGCACCCGGCGGTATGCAAGCGGCCCAGACGTGAACATCCTGTATTCGACAATTGTCCCGTTGGCGAACCTCCGCTTGACCAGCCCGGTCTTCCTGCTGCAGGAATACGACTCGCGGCGCCCGTCGGCATTCCGTCTGCTGAATGTCGGCTCATCCTCGCCGTGCGCCGCGCCTATCGTATACGACCAGTCGCCGCATCCGAGTATCTTCCGAGTGCCTGGGTCCCACGTCCAGCGCAGGCCGCCGGCGGAGAAGAACGCCCTGCCGGCCTCCACGCCGTACGAGAACTCCACCGTGGTGCCGTCGGCGTTCCTGAGGCTCGCAAGGCAATCTTCCTGCAGCTCCTCCGGAGCCGACCGGGAGTCCTCCGGCTTCTTGAACACTGTCGCGGGGCTGCAGACGGCTATGGTCCTCGAGTTCGCGCCTGCGAAGCGGAACTCGGTGGACTTCTCGGGCGACGAATGGCGGACAACCTTCAGCAGCGTGCGTCCCTGGGAGACGATTCCGCTGGCCACCCTGCCCTCGTACTTTATCTCGAAGCTGCCCTCTTCGCACTCCATCCGCACGAGCCGGCCGTTCGAAAAGAAGAACATGGACTTCGGCGAGCCGTCGCGCGGATCCGCCGTGACGCGCACGGAGTGCCCGTCGACGACGGCCTCCCACGCAGCGCCCCCCGTCAGGACGTTCCCGCCACCGTTCTTCACAGGCACGAAAATGCGGACATAGCCGTCCGGCTGGTAGAACGCGCTGCGGCGCTCGTCAAGGCGAACAAAGCGCGATTCAAGCGCGGGAATCCGCCATCCGAAGCCGAGGTGCGGGGAACTGGACGAATGGGCCGACGACCAGACGGCGCGTATAGGCCAGTCTCCGGCCATGCCCAGCGGCAGCACGTACAGCGCCTCGCCAAAGGCGCCCGTTCCCTCGTATGGGCCACGCAGGTCGTCAAGTCCCTCAAAAGGCAGGCTCGCACCGCCAACATGCGAGAACGCATGCAGGCAAAGCATGGCGACAAGCGAGACTCTCAACCCCGGCATGGAGGTAATTATACCATATTCTGAGGCGACACGCTCTACAGGTTGGCGAACGGGTTGCAGCTGAACCCGGAGCCGGACGCCGGTGCGAAAGACGTCCTCGGCCCCCTCTGCTGGCGATGCGGCGCAGCGCCCCCGCCGCCCTGTGCCGCAGCTCCGCCGACGGTCGGCCTGGTCTTCGCCGACAGCGCTATGCGGCCGCGCGCGCGGTCGACGCCGATCACCGTCACCTGAAGCCTGTCCCCGGCCTTCACGACGGACTTCGGGTCGGAGACGAAGCTGTCCGAGAGCTCAGAGAGGTGGACGAGCCCGTCCTGGTGGACGCCTATGTCGACGAAAGCCCCGAACGCCGTCACGTTCGTGACCACGCCCTCCAGCTTCATCCCCTCCTTCACGTCCTCGATCTTCGTCACGTCGTCGCGGAACTTCGGCGGCTCGAACTCGGCGCGCGGGTCGCGCCCGGGCTTCGCAAGCTCGGCCACGATGTCCCTGAGCGTAGGCTCGCCCACGTCGTTGGTTATGTACCGGCGGACGTCTATCCTCTTCGCGGCGAGAGGATTCCCCACGAGGTCCCGCACCGAGACGCCGAGGTCCTCCGCCATCCTGCCGACGAGCCCGTACCTCTCCGGATGCACCGCCGACGCGTCCAGCGGGTTCTCCGCGCCGCGTATCCTCAAAAATCCCGCGCACTGCTCGAAAGCCTTCGCCCCGAGGCCCTTTACCTTCTTGAGGTCCTCGCGGCTCCTGAACTTCCCGTTCTCGTTGCGCCACTCCACGATTGCCTTCGCGAGCGACGCGCCGACGCCCGACACGCGCTCCAGGAGAGGCGCGGAGGCCGTGTTGAGCTCCACGCCCACACCGTTGACGCAGCTCACGACGACCTCGTCGAGCTTCGCGCCGAGGAGCGGCTGGTGCACGTCGTGCTGGTACTGCCCGACGCCTATCGCCTTGGGGTCTATCTTGACCAGCTCCGCCAGCGGGTCCTGCAGCCTGCGCCCGATTGAAATCGCCCCGCGCACCGTGAGGTCGAGGTCGGGGAACTCCTTCCTCGCGATCTCGCTCGCGGAGTACACGGAAGCGCCGGCCTCGCTCACGCTCACGACTATCGGCGTCGGAATCTCGGGGTGCTGGTCGCGGAGCCTCTTCAGCGTCTGCCGCACGAAGGACTCGGTCTCGCGCCCCGCCGTCCCGTTCCCGACCGCGACGGCCGCGGGCCGGTACTTGTTCACGATCATCGCGACGGCCTTCGCGGACTCGTCCGGCTTCTGCTGAGGGAAGATCACCGTCTTGCCGAGGTACTTGCCGGTGGAGTCCATCATCGCGACCTTGCAGCCGGTCCTTATGCCCGGGTCTATCGCGAGGACGGCCTTCTCGCCGAGCGGCGCCGCAAGCAGGAGGTGCCGCAGGTTCTCGGCGAAGACCTCGACGGCGGCCCTGTCCGCCTCCATCTTCTTGTCGACCGTGACGTCAACCTCGCACGACGGCGCAAGAAGCCGCTTGTACGCGTCCTCCGCGGCCGCCTCGATCTGGCGCCGGCACGCGGCGTCGGAGCATCCGGGGGCATCCTTCTCCACAAGCTCCATGACGCCTTCCACGGCGGCCTCCTTGTCGAGCTCGAGCCTGACCCAGAGGACGCCCTCCTTCTGCCCGCGGCGGATGGCGAGGTACCGGTGGGAGGGCATGTCGGCGATGGGCTCCGAGAAATCGTAGTACTGCTCGAACTTCGTCGGCTCGGTCGGCTTCGGGGACGCGACCTCGCTCTTCACCACGGACTTCGTCGCGAAAAGCCGCCTCACGAACCCGCGCACGTTCGCCATGTCGGCGATGCGCTCCGCGACGATGTCGCGGGCGTACTGGAGGTCCTCTTCGGATGCGCCCGCCGCCGCGCCAGGCTCGCCTCCCCAGACCGCGTCCGCGAGCGGGCCAAACCCCTTCTCCTTCGCGACCTGCGCGCGAGTGCGGCGCTTCGGCTTGTACGGCTGGTAGAGGTCCTCGAGCGCGGACTTCTGGTAGCACTCCCGGATCTTCGCCTCCAGCTCCGGGGTCAGCTTCTCCTGGTCGGCGATGGACTTGAGGATGGTCTCCTTGCGCGACTCAAGCTCGCCATAGTACGCGAGCCTCTCCTGTATCTTGCCGATCGCAACCTCGTCCAGGTTGCCGTGCGCCTCCTTGCGGTAGCGGGCTATGAACGGGACCGTCGCCCCATCCGCAAGCAACTTCTCGACCGCGGAGATCTGCCGCGCCGACGCGCCGACCTCCGTCTGCATCCTGCTGAGTATCTCTGCCTTCATTGGCTGCGTATTGTAATGTTCCCCGTCAGAGCCCTACGGCGCGGCGGACCCTCTCCATCTGGACGGCCGCCGCGGCGCGGGCGCGCTTCGCGCCGTCCTGGAGGATGTCCTCGAGCGAGGCGGGGTCCTTGGCCAGCTCATCGCGGCGCTCGCGGAACGGATCGAAAAGCCTGTGGTACGCCTCAAGAAGCGCCTTCTTCGCGTGGCCGTAGCCGTAGCCGCCCGCGCGGAAGCTCGCGGCCATGGCGTCGACCTCGTCCTTCGTCGCGAAGAGCTTGTAGAGCTCGTAGATCGAGTTGCCTTCCGGCTCCTTGGGCTCCTCCATGGGGGTCGAGTCGGTGACGATGGCCATCACCTTCTTCTTGACGGACGCGTCGAAGAGCTCGATCGTGTTGTGGTAGCTCTTCGACATCTTCTGCCCGTCGGTGCCGGGGATGGTCGCGACGGTCTCCGGTATGTACGCGTCGGGGAGCTTGAATATCTCGCCGTATGCGTTGTTGAACTTCTGGGCGAGGTCGCGCGTCACCTCCAGGTGCTGCTTCTGGTCCTTGCCGACCGGCACCAGGTCCGCGTTCATGATCAGGATGTCCGCCGCCATCAGGACCGGGTATGCGAAGAGCCCGTGCGTCGCCTCGAACCCATGCGCCATCTTGTCCTTGTAGCTGTGGCAGCGCTCGAGGAGCCCCATGGGCGTGAGGCACGAGAGGTACCACGCGAGCTCCTGCACCTCGGGGACGTCGCTCTGCCTGTACATCACGGTCTTCGCGGGGTCGAGACCGCACGCGAGGTAGTCGAGCGCGACCTCGCGCGTCGCGTCGCGCAGGGCCGCGCCGTCGCGCACCGTGGTCATCGCGTGGAAGTTCGCGATGAACATGAACATGTCCTCGCCCTTCGCCTGGAGGTCGAACATCGACTTCATCGCGCCGAAGTAGTTGCCCCAGTGCAGCTTGCCGGACGGCTGTATTCCAGTCAGGATCCTCATGCGCGGCCTCCCTTACTTGCGGTCCTTGAGCTGAACGTACTTGCGCGGGCGGAAGAGCGGCTTGTACGCGGGGCGGATGATCGGCCCGTGGTTGACGAGCTCCTCCATTCGGTGTGCGCACCAGCTCACGCAGCGCGCCACGGCGAACAGCGGAGTGTAGAGGTCCTTCGGTATGCCCAGCATGTCGTAGACGAAGCCGGAGTAGAGGTCCACGTTGGCGCAGACGTCCTCGGCCCTCGGGTGGCGGGACTTGACTATCGCGGGGCCGCACTCCTCGATCGTCTCGAAGAGGGCCATCTCGTCCTGGCGCCCCTTCGCGCGCGCCAGCTCGCGGGCCTTCTTGCGGAGGAGCTGGGCGCGGGGGTCGGAAATCGTGTACACCGCGTGCCCGAGTCCGTAGATGAGCCCTGTGCGGTCGCCCGCCTTCTTGTCGGCGATCTTCTCGAGGTAGGCGACGACCTTCTTCTGGTCGCGCCAGTCGTGGACGCAGCGCTTTATCTCGTCCATCTGGCGCATGACGCGCAGGTTCGCGCCGCCGTGCCTGGAGCCCTTGAGCGACAGGACGGACGCGGCAAGCGACGAGTAGATGTCCGTGAACGCGCTCGTGACGACGTGCGTGACGAACGACGAGTTGTTGCCTCCGCCGTGCTCGGCGTGGAGTATCAGCGCGAGGTCCAGCGTCTCGGCCTCAAGGTGCGTGTAGCGGCCGTCCTCGCGCGTCAGCAGCAGGATGTTCTCCGCCGTGGACTTCTTCGGGTCCGGGTTGCGGATCATCAGCGACTCGCCGCGGTGGTAGTGGGCCTTCGCCTGGTAGGCGTACGCGGCGATCGTGGGCAGGGCCCCGATCATCTCGACGGACTGCTCCAGGCACTTCTCAAGCGCGAGGTTGTCGGGATTGCCGTCGTCGTCGAACGCATACGCGAAGAGGACCGCGCGCGCAATGGCGTTCATGATGTCCTTCGACGGGTTGCGGAATATCGCGTTCTCCTTGAAGCCGTCGGAAAGCTTGCGGTACGTGCCTATGCGGTTGTTCCAGTCGGCGAGCTCCCGCGCCGTAGGCAGCTCGCCGAACATCAGCAGATACGCCGACTCCTCGTATCCGAAGCGGTGCTCGCGGCGGTCTGCGGCCACTATGTCCTTTACGTTTATGCCGCGGTAGTAGAGCTCGCCCTCGACGGCCTGCTTCTCGCCCTCGCTCATCACGTAGCCGTGGACGTTGCCGATGGTCGTCAGCCCCACGAGGACGCCGGAGCCGTCCTCGTTCCTGAGCCCCCTCTTGACGCCGTACTTCCTGTACAGCGCGGGGTCTATCTCGTCTACCTTGCGTATGCGGTCGGCCTGTGCCTTGAGCCATTCGATGTCCATGTCTGCCTCCCCCTACATCCTGCGGCAGGTCACCTCTATCACGTTGACCTGGTTCCTTAGCTGCAGTATTATCTGCTCGACGACGCGCGGCGTGCCGAGCACGTCTATCTTCATGCGCGAGACGGTGCCGTCCTCGGTCGGCCCGACGTTGAGCGTCTGGATGTTGTAGCCGCGACCCGATATGAGCCCCACGATCCTCGCGAGGACGCCGGGCTTGTTCTCGACGTAGCAGCTCAGCCTGTGTATTTGTTCGTTCATCGGAAACCTCACTTGAACACCATTTCGCTGACCGGCTTGCCGGCGGGGATCATCGGGTACACGTTGGCGCGCGGCTCGACGACGACCTCTACCAGCGTCGTGCGCGGCGAGCGTATCGCCTTCGCGATCGTCGCGTCTAGCTTCGCCGGGTCGATGACGCGGTACGCCTCGGCGCCGTGCGCCTGGGCGAGCTTCACGAAGTCCGGCAGGTAGTCGTACTTGAGGTCCTGCTCCAGCCTTTCGTTCGCGCTTCTGCCCTTCACCGTCAGGATGGACCCGGAGTAGTTCTTGCCGTAGAAGAGCTCCTGCCACTGGCGCACCATGCCGAGGCAGCCGTTGTTGACCACGACGAACGTGACGGGGAGCTTGTGCTCCACGGCCACGACCACCTCCTCGAACGTCATCTGCGCGCCGCCGTCGCCGCAGACCGCGACCGTCTTGTGGTCCGGCCTCGCGATCGCCGCGCCGATTGCCGCCGGGATGCCGAAGCCCATCGTGCCCATTCCGCCGGACGTCAGGAAGTGGCGCGGGATCGAGTAGCGGAAGTGCTGCGCCGCCCACATCTGGTGCTGGCCGACGTCCGTCACCATCACCGCGCGGCCCTTCGTCGCCTTGTCGATCGCCTCGATGACCGCCTGCGGCATGATCACGTTCGGATGCATCGGCTTCCACGTGACGGGATGGCTCTTCCTCCAGCCGTCGATCTTCGCCATCCACTCCGGGTGCACCGCGCTCTTGACGCGGGAGAGGACCGTGGTCAGCACGTCCTTGACGTCCGCGACTATGCCGAGCGAGGCGGTCACGTTCTTGCCGATGGCCGCCGGGTCGCAGTCGACGTGGACGATCTTCGCCTTCGGGGCGTACTTGGATATCTTGCCGGTGACGCGGTCGGAGAACCGCACGCCCAGCGCGACGATGAGGTCGGCGTCGTTCATTGCCCAGTTCGCTGCGGGAGTCCCGTGCATGCCGGCCATGCGGAGAGACAGAGGGTCGCGCTCGTCGAAGCTGCCGAGGCCCATGAGGGTTGTCGCCACGGGGATGCCCGCGCGGTGCGCGAGCGCCGCGACGTCCCTCGCCGCGCCGGCCGCTATCACGCCGCCGCCAGCGTAGATCACCGGGCGCTTCGCCTCGTTGATGAGCTTCGCCAGGCGGTTGAGCTGCGCGGAGGTCGCCGCACTCTCCGGATGGTAGGCGCGGAGCGACACCCGCTCTGGGTACTGCGCGTCCGTCATGCCCTGCTGGCAGTTCTTCGGGATGTCTATGACGACCGGGCCGGGCTTGCCGTGGGTGGCGATGTAGAAGGCCTCGGCGACCGTCTCGGGAATCTCGTCCGCGCTCTGCACCAGGAAGCAGTGCTTCGACACGCCGCGCGCGACGCCTGTCGTGTCCGCCTCCTGGAACGCGTCCGTCCCGATGAGCGACATGGGAACCTGGCCCGTGATGACGACGAGCGGGATGCCGTCGATGTTCGCCGTGGCGAGGCCGGTTATGGTGTTCGTCGCGCCGGGACCAGAGGTGACGAGGCAGACCCCCGGCTTGCCGGTCGAGCGGGCGTAGCCGTCGGCCATGTGGACGCAGCCCTGCTCGTGGCGGCCGAGGACGAACGGGAACTTCGCCTCCGTCAGGTAGTTGAATATGTCGAGGGCCTGCCCGCCCGGATATCCGAACAGCACCTCGGTGCCCGCCTTCGCGAGCGACTCGACGAGCGCCTGCGCGCCCGTCCTCATATCGTTTTTGTTCATGGAGGGAGTATTATATCATAACACGACTCCGCTCGGCAAATCCGCGGAGGCCGTCTACCTGGTGCGCAGGAGCATCTGGGCGCGGGCGTTGCCCTGCCGGGCGGCGCGCTGGAGCCATGTGTCCGCGCGCTCCTGGTTGCGCTCGACGCCCCTCCCGTCCAGATAGCACTCCCCGACCATCGTCTGCGCCGTCGGATGCCCCCGCTCCGCCGCCTTCATGGCCCAGGCGAAGCCCGTCTTCTCGTCGCGCTCCGCCCCTCGTCCGTTCATGTAGCAGAAGGCGAGGTCGTTCATCGCCCCTAGATGCCCTTCGTTCGCCGCGCAGCTGAACCACGTCACCGCGGCTTCGGCGTTCTCCTCGCACCCCCACCCCCTCAGCAGGCAGAGGCCGAGCGACGCCTGCGCGTTTGCGACCCCCGCCTCCGCGGCGAGCCCGTACCACTTCACCGCGGCGGCCTTGTCCTCCGTGACGCCGCGTCCGCGGAAGTACGACTCGGCGACCATTGTCTGCGCCTCCGCGTCCCCGCGCTCCGCCATCTTAAGGATTCTCCGGAAATGCGACGCGTCGTCCTCCCCGGGCTGTGCCCGCAGGCTTTCCTTCTGCGGAGGCGGCGGCTCCGGCGGGCGGGCGGCGGGAGCGGGGACGGGTTGCGTCGCCTCCTGCCTCGGAGTCCTGTCC